>Ga0304728_1001075_pt1 | contig 20350 bp, 29 predicted proteins | sample C_130625_MF_Meta_FD_190476 | JGI IMG/M metagenome (GOLD analysis project Ga0304728, IMG submission 190476) | Freshwater microbial communities from Lake Croche, Canada to study carbon cycling - C_130625_MF_MetaG (v2) (version 2) | ecosystem: Environmental > Aquatic > Freshwater > Lake | place... | reverse complement strand
GCCTTTCTCCGCTTCAAAATTTATTTCTGACTAAATCTAGTAGAAATAACATTGGAGATAAATCTCCAATATTGAAAACGTAGTTTCAATGTTATTTTATACCACTATTAGTATATTAAAGAGTGTTGGATTTATAATAATTATCATAGATGAGTTGATTTACATACTGATTATTTATTTCAAACTGATTAAATCCATCGGGCATTATAGTACTAGCGGGTCGTAAATATGATACTTTACGCTTTACTTTACTCAAATCTAAATGTATTGTAAAACAGTATATTGACGAATCTAAAAGGTGAAGCTCTTCTGCATTTTCAAGTAGGTCTACATAATCTGTAAATAATTTACGATTAACATATGATTCCGCAATTGCATGCCCCTCTGGATCCTTAGCCAAATCAACTACATTTTTATTTAAATTAATAATGAGTCGAGTTTCACCCTCTTTTAGTAACTTGTATACAATTGGAATTTCACCATTCGAATATTGCTGATGGACTACAATATAGGGACGTCCTTTAAATGCTTTAAATAGTTTTTTAGATTGGGGCCTTCTCGGAACATGAAAATAACTTTTACGAACACTTCTATCTATATTCATGTCATCATAATATGAATTCGGATAATCATAAATTTTCTTTAATAGTTTCATTGAAAATTCTCCACCACTCTTAATATCAAATCCCTCATTTATGTACGATTGAGCTTTAGAGGGCCATGGAGCCATATCTTGTTCGCCATTCATAATAAGTAGTTTAACAGATGGATTATCAGAATACATATCTTCCATAACATCTTTATTTTGCTTTTTACATACAAGATGCACTTCGTTGTATAGCGTAGTTAAGTAGTTCACAGCTCCGTTTATTAAGAACATATCTCCCAATCCTAAATGAGTATATACGAGAGCTTTTGAGATTTTACTTTTCTTATATGTACTCTTCTTATACCGCTTCTTATTTGTTTTTCTCTTCTTCGCCATGCCTATTATTAACACATATATTTAAAGAATATCTATATGTTAATAATATATGGGTATTAATACCATAGAGCATGGTGGAAATAAATATCTAGACTTTCAAGCTGAAGGTAATGCAGCACAGTTTATTATTCCATTTGCTCTTAAAGTATGTAAGGGTGTGGGATACGACGTAGGATACTGTAAGGAGGAGTGGAAATTACCGGGTGCCATTGGAATTGACTCCTCTAATAATTCCCAATACTCCGCAGACTGTCTCCCAGATGCAGAGGTCGACTATATTTTTAGTAGTCACTGTCTCGAGCATGTGAATAATTGGACTTACACGCTAGAGTACTGGCTTACCAAGATTAGAGTGGGCGGTGTCCTATTTCTCTATCTTCCTGACTATTCACAGACTTACTGGAGACCTTGGATTAATAGAAAGCACCAGACAATTATGAATCCACAGTATATAAAAGATTTTCTAGAGGCAAAAGGCTGTAAGAAGATTTTCGTCTCAGGAGTGGATCTAAATAATTCATTCACAATTTTATGCGAGGTCTGAAACTATTTTATTAATAATGTTCGTTGTAGACTTACCTTCCATGAATTTAAAAATTCTCACTTCGTTGCAGAATTCTTTTCCAATTATAGAATCCGCCGTGTAATCTCCACCCTTAACTATAATATTTGGCCGAATCTGCTCTAAAATATTATAGGGTGTATCTTCGTTAAATGATACAATCCAATCAATGGTCTCGAATTCGTTTAAGAGAGCAATTCGCGCATGTATATTATTAATTGGGCGCGAAGGGCCTTTCAATGACTTAATAGACTCATCTCCATTGACTGCGACAACCACATATCCTCCTGCCTGTTTTATTGATTTACAGTATTTAAACAATGCAATATGACCCTCGTGTACGATATCAAAGCACCCGTTTGTAAATACAATCGGATTTTTTAGATATTTTAAAGACTCTACGGAAATGTATTTATTTCCATTAATTACCTTATACGATTCGAGTATATCAGAGCGTTGTAATATGTACGTCCCTGTATACTTTACAGAATGTGTACCAGCCCATGTAGCAAGCCTTATTAGCTCGGTGTTAGTTACTCTACCGTAAAAATATGCCATAACGGCTAGGACAATATCTCCAGCTCCTGTAACATCATTCACCTCTGTAGGGATAGTGGGTTCGTGTATAAATTCCCCTGTCTCAGTTAAATACGTTATACCCTGCTCTGAAAGTGTAAGTAAAGTATCGTTACACTTAACTCGTTCTTGTATTTCTAGATGGATTCCTTTTAGTTTATCAAATGAATAAACAATATTAAATATATCTTTAATTTCTTTTATATTCGGCTTGAATACCGTGCAACCAATAAATTTATTATAGTCCACCTTTGGATCTACAAAAGTTGGTATTTTATTTTCTTTACTTATTTTGATAATCATTTGACATAAACTCTTTGTCATAAAACCCTTATTATAATCTGATAGGATAATAGAGTCTATTTTTTCAACCTTTATAATTGACTGAAGTCTTTTTTCAATACTTATTCTATGAAGCTCTAAAAGCTCAGTCTTCTTCTCAATATCATATCTGAAAATCAGTTTTTTATTAGCAAACCCTCGTGTCTTAACAGTTGTAGTATAAGTATCATCTGAGTACAATTCTGCAGTTATTGGGTATTTTTCTAAAATACTTTTTATACTTTCTCCATTCTCATCTGCCCCAATCATTGAAAATATAAAAAGTTTTTCACAGCCAATTGACTCTAAGTTCATGAGTACGTTTCCACAACCACCTAATTCACGCTTAATTCTCTGCGAATGTAATACTGGGATTGGAGCCTCATTTGCAATTTTCTCTATAGAACCATTTATAAGAACATCCAACATGATATCGCCAAATACAATAATTCTAGGCCGACGCATATTTAAATAATTCATACTATAATATAAATATAAAAATGAAATACTTTATTGACATAGACGATACAATATGCCGTACTGATAAAACATCAGATTCCGCTCTAGATAAATATAAGGCTGCTGTTCCAATTCAAGAGCGAATTAATAAAGTTAATTCGCTCTTCAATCAAGGTCATGAAATTACATACTGGACTGCTCGTGGTGGAGCATCTGGTATTGATTTTGAGGAACTTACAAAGGAGCAACTACTTAAATGGGGGTGTAAGTTTCACAAGCTTCTTATGGGAAAGCCATCATATGATGTTTATATTGATGATAAATCATATAATGTAGATAGTACTTGGCCCATAACAGCTGGCGCATATTGTAAGAAATCGACAACAGATCGCGTAGAAAAGGGTTGGGGGCACGAAGTTATAATTGTAAATAACGAACTGTACTGTGGAAAAATTCTACATTTTAATCGGGGCGCGAAGTTTAGCATGCATTTTCATATCAAGAAAAAGGAAACGTGGTATGTTTCATCCGGTTTATTCCTCTTTCGCTGGATTAATACTAATAATGCGGATGTGATTGAAGAGACTCTCAATCCTGGTGATACAATTACAAATGAAATTGGCGAGCCGCATCAAATTATATGCATTGAGGAGGGTGATATCTTTGAGGTTTCGACAAATCACCAGGATTCTGATAGTTATCGCGTTGGAAAAGGTGATTCACAAAAAAGTCTTTAAACTAAGTACTTCTCTATATTATCAATTTCATCAAGGCTATTTAATACAACCATATTAATCTCTGTATTTGACATTGGAGTTTTATCAAATAGAATCCACTTCTTTACCGATTTTTGAGTATCAGTATTAAAGCATGCAACGATAGGTCCTGAATTTATACCTATAATATACTTCGCATGTGTTGAAATTGCACCGATATCTTGCAACTTCAATCCATCTTTAAACGTACAGTTTATACTGTCATTTACAGGAGATGTTGTTGCAATCTTATATTTGCTAGCAAGTTTTATACATGCCGCATCCATTTTACTTTTATTATAATCAAGTTGTCCGGAATTTGGCTCAGCATTTATAACTAATATATCAAGATTATGGAATTTAGAGTCAAGCTTATTATATATGTCTTGTAAGTAATCCTCCTTTTGAAATAGTGATGTATTAATTGATTCTTGACGAATTCCTAGAATACTCAGTATTTTTTCATAAAAAAGTTTATAGTACTCGTTAATTATAGTGTATGATTTGTTTTTAACGAAGTTTGAATCCCCCATCCACAAGTGAACGGCGTTTGCAGGCTTGTCATTTATTGATTTTAGAGTGACTACTTTGGAATCCACATATCGTTGCAGTTCATCTGGATTTTTTATATAAATAGGATCATAATAATATTTAATAGTTATATTTTTATCCTTAAGGTTCTCTGAAATATTACGTAGAAATTTCAAGTTTAATATATTATCTCCGTAATGATATTCATTATAAAAATGGAATTCTCTAGACCCCCCACGCTGTTTTGAACGCTTGCGCCTTGAATAACGAGCTTTATGTTTTTTATACGTCCGCATTCCTATTATGGCGTCTGATATTCTGGTAATTTTGCATGGCGCCCCTTATGTAAATTATAATCGTGATTGAATCTCTGAATATGCACTCCATTTGCATTCATTTGTAGCAATATAAGAAATTCATGATTTACACCAACATCTTTATAACCTGGTCGCTGCGGCTCTTGTATTCCTTTTTTACAAAGAGGCTCTAGTGATCTAAAAAGAGTAGAATATATCTTCATTACATCACGCTTTCCGTAAGCAAATAGAGCGGACACTCCGCCCCAACTGTCTCCTTCAGGTATGTATATCGTATTTGCTTTTAATTCATTAATATTCAAACTTTCACGGGTCTCTATATCAGCGCGGTAAACAACTACACAGTCGTATTTAATTCCATGCTTCTTCTCGTATTTCTCCATAAGTTCGAACGTCTTACACTGCTGGTAAAATGCGGAGTACATGAATTGATATTCCGGAGGTGTGCGGTACCCCATGTTTAGTATATAATCAGGTGCAACAGGAGTCTTTTCATTATGAATCTGGTCTGCTTTCATTCCGAGACTGTCGTACAGTTTTTGATGATAGGCAGTTTTGACCTCTTTGTTTAAAGAACAAAAGTAGTCAGCATTATATTTCTTTTTGAGATGGATAAGGTTGTCTAGAACGTGCTCGTATCCGTCAATACGTCCGTATATTATAAAGGCTGTTCTGAGTGGTACCTTAATGATTTTGTATTCAGCACTGACTGGCTTATGCTTCATAGTCTTATTCCGCATATGAATACTCTTTGCAAGTACCATTCCATACGAGTATTGCTTATTTTATTAATAAATATTTACCGTGGAGTACTTCACGGTAACCTGGCGCAACACGTTAGATTTTATAGTCGTATAAAATAGTATGGTTAATACCAATAATACATTAAAAAATAAAATAAAGTACCCGCCTGCCGAAATTAATAATTATATTAATCATATCCTTTATATTAATCTAGACAAACGTACAGACCGTAAGTTACGTATTGAGAAACAGCTTGCAGTTTTTGATAAGAGTAAGATTACTCGTATTCCTGGAGTTGAAGATCCAAATGGTCCCGTTTATAGTTGTGCGATGAGTCATATAAAAGCATTAGAGTACGCCAAAGAGCATAAGATGCCGCAAGTACTTATTCTAGAGGATGACGCCATCTGGGCGAATATTAATAAGGCGTACCCAGTTTTTAAAATGTTAATACAGCGCCCATTTGATGTTCTTATGCTGGGTGGAACATATCCACGCTACAATAAAAATACCTATAAACTCAACTTTGCGTATAGCGCAAGCTGTTATATATGCGTCGAGGCATACTATGATAAAATGATTGAAAGTGTTAAAGAACGATTAAATACATATAATCCTCAAGTTCATAAGAAGGATAAAGAGCATAATATAGCAGTTAATGTAACTTATTCCAAACTTCAAGAGGTTGATAATTGGGTTATAGTTATGCCGGCCCTTATGATTCAAGGTAAAAGTTACAGTAATATTATTGGCTCAGTTGTAAATTATAAGAATGCCTTTAAAAATAAAACTAAAAAAGGGGGTGGTAGTCTTCCTGAAAAGGTATGGTGCTTCTGGCTCGGCGGACATCCAATGAGCGCCCAGCGCAGCCGTTGTCTTCAAACAATACGTGATGTAATCGGAGTACGGGTTGAATTGGTAACGGATGAGACTATTGATAGATATATAAAGAGTAATGCTCCATTCCACGAGGGATATCAATATCTTTCAGGAACTCACAAATGTGATTATGCTAGAGGTTATTTCATGCATCATTACGGTGGTGGTTACACTGATATTAAGACTACTCAGGCCTCTTGGAAGCCCTATTTCGATGAATTGAAGCGTGATCCGAATCTTTGGGCTATTGGATATGCCGAAGGCGATGCTAATGGCGTGGCCCCAGTCGATGACGAGCAGCTTTTTAAGGAGATGAAGGATAATTACAGTGAGATAATTGGAAATGGTGCGTATATTTTCAAGGCCGGAACTAAATTAACTCGGGCCTGGGTGGATGAAGTGAATTCAGAATTGGATAAAAAGTTTTTAGAATTAAAAAAGAATCCTGCAAAAAATTCTAGAGATGGGGAACATGGCCGCGCCACCGCGTATCCAATTGGCTGGTCTGGAATTCTAGGATCCATTTTCCACCCTCTTGCCTACAAATATTCCAAACACATTGGGAAGAATCTCCCTCCTCCTGATTTTACTAACTATCAATGACCCGGTTCCCATTTTCTAAGACTCCTATAGCAATGTATCAGCCAGATATTAAAATAGTACCAGGTGTATTATCAACCAGCGTACTTATTATATTATGGTGGGTAGCTCTTTGGCTTATTCTTGAAGAAAGCATATCCTTCCTATCAGGTGATAAGCGCCATAGAAAAATAGCCATATGCGTTATAATCATAGTGATTATAACAATTTACGCTCATATATATCCTCATTTTCTAAATAAGTTGTAAGACCGTAAAAAAATTGAAGTCGTAGTGACCTGGTTGCACCCTATAAAAATGGAGTCAATCATTCAGTGCCTCATTGACGAGTGTGCGTATGGGCGGATGCAGAATTTCAATGACGAGTACGCAGAGATGCCGTTCGAGGAGTTTGAAGCTTGGAACATGAAGTGTATTAATGAGCTTTCACCTAAGGACCTTGAGTGGCTTGATGGACTCTGCGATAGGATTAATGTGGGTGGACGCATTAAGATGGTCGACCATGAAGACTGTGCCGAGTGGACTGCACTCTTTATCTACTTCGATAAGAACAAGAAGATTTGTATCGTCCATCCCCGTTAATATTTATTATTTATTACTTACGATACCACTTATCATACGCTTTTGGTGAAGGCTCAGGAGTTACAATAATCTCCTCGAGCGGGACCTGGAAGACTGGATTCGTTTTTTCGTGTAGGGGAAGAATCGGCTTTTCCTCTTTTGTGATCGTCGCAACAATCTCTTTTATTGCATTGAGAATGTTATAGGAGATTGTTCGTTGCATTTAAAAATGTGTGGCACGGGGGCCTGTTTAAATTTTATTTTTTTAGAAGAAGAGGTGGCTCGGCTCGCGAAGCGAGCCATCGCGGTTGCGCTTGGCTGACCGTGTGTTATTACAGGGGCCATCGGCAACAGGGCGGGCTGGCGCAGGAGGGCACTGGGTAGATGTAGAGCGCTTTGGGCTACACAAGCAGCCCATAGAGACTAGAGGGGGCATGTCTGCATAGATACTATCGTTGACATCCTCGTCCTCATCATCAGCATCGTCTGCATCGTCTGCATCGTCTGCATCCTCGGCCTCATCATCAGCATCGGCCTCATCATCGAGCTCATCCTCATCCTCATCCTCCTCAATGGTATTCTCAACGGGCTGCGTGTTGCGAAGAAGGCTAAACATCGTGTACTCGATGTAAGGCAGTGCCGTAAATGCATCGTTCATGCCTACACTAATAAAGGGGAATCCAGCTGTGCGGAACTCAAAGTGTGAGTACATATTCGGATTCCAGTAGAGAAGATTGAAGACATTGCGGAGATTGTCATAAACGCCGAACTCATTCAGCGTAATAGTATCCTCGCCGCACGCGCCGCGAAAGACCCAGTTCAGCTTATTACCTGCGCGGTTAATCTCAAGGACCTGCTCGCCACAACCATCAGCGAAGATGAAACGGAACTCGAACATTTTACTTGTTATACTTACTCTTAGGGGCCGCGGCAAGTTCAATTTTTAACTTCGGCACACCACAACAGTACCGTCTAGTACTGAAGTTAAGTACTCCACGGTAGTGTTATCAAATCATTGATTGGATAACCTTCGGGTACCGCTCAACAAAAATTTATGATATCAGCACCAATTTGGTATTGATATCATGGATGTTTTTATCATAATTCTCATTGTTGGCTTGGCATTTACCGTCCCATCTATATTTATTATTGTTGGATTACTATTTGTCACGCGTCATAATAACAATCTGCAAGACTTTACCATGGCATAAGTAAAAATATAATGGCTATATAGCCTATTTTTATTTTTTAGTCTTTGTTTTTATGAGGCTTAGTCCTTCTTCTTGACCTTCTTAGGAGCGGCCTCGGCCGGCGCCGGCGCCGCCGCCTCTGCTACAGGTGCATAGACAGCGCGTGCAGCTGCATCCATCGTCTTCCAGCGCTCACCAGCGACCTTCTGGACCTCCTTATAGGGAGTGCCCTCAGGATGCTCGGCGCGAACCGACTTGATGAAGTTCTGAAGGGCGCCCATCTCCGCGCTGCGCTTCGCCGACTTCTCAGGATCAACGGCGGCGACCTTGCGAACCTTCTTTGGCACGACCTCGCCTGCACCGCCGCCGCCGGCACCAAGCTCCGCGACTGCTGCATTAAACACCTCATCGCCAACGAGCGAGCGCAGGTTCTTAAGGATTGTAATGGTAGACATTTGACTTTCTTATGCAAAAATACAGGGAGCAGACCGGTTCAATTTTTATTTATTGGCAGGGGGCTGGTCCAGATATTCTAAGAGTTCTTTTTGCCTCTCTATTGGTGGTATATACTTGAAGAAGGGGTCTATCGGTCTATTAAAGATAGAATGGTAGCAGCGCTCCAAATACCAGAGTTCTTCTATTGCAACTCCACGATGAAACTGGCAGCGCATATAAACACCCATATAGTATTCACGCGGTTTCGCACGAACCCTTTCACGACCTACTGAAAACCAATCCCCTCTTACCCATTTATCAATGCCTGGTCTATAGGTCACGCCGACAATCTCCTTTCTAAATTTCCCAAGGGTGCGCTCAGCTACTGTTCTACAGACTTCATTATTAATAACCTTCTCAATTATTCTAAAGTTTGGACTTTCATCTAGACTATCTTCAAGACCCCTAAAATCAGTGGCGCTCTGGTTTAACAAATACCACTCTAAAGGGTAAAGCGGTTGATCCTTTCTATCTGCAATTGCTCCTTGGCAAAAAAATGTAGTTAATGCTAGCGAATTGTAATTTAATATAATATGACGAAGAATTGTCTCTATACCATAACCCTTGTTTGGTGTAGCTATCACTTTATTGAAAAAATAACTAGGGAGTGAATCAGAGCCCTTATTATAAACCGTACAAAGGTGTGCAATATCCTTCGTCCATTCTAAAGTCTCATTAAAGCGCGTTATAACAATCTCAGCCTGTGATGCAGAAACATTAGTAAAAAGATGAATGTTCTTTAAAATTTCTTTAATATCATTTGAAGGCTGTGCCATACTATTTCTAGAATAATATGAGGTTTAGGCTTCGTACGGTCCATCCATAGTTATTGAAGAGCAAATCTGAGAGCAGTGTCCGTATTGGTCGATTGCCTCCTCAAACCGATTACACATAGGGCAGAACTTATACTTTGACTCTTTTTGGTGATTCTTGTAAATAGTATATGTTATATATACCATTGCCATACTAAGTAATACTAGTGTGAGTTTCATTGCTTCGCGGTAAAAATATTGGGGGCCTTAGAGTCTTAAAATTTATTTTTGAATCTCGAGTCTTATTCGAGCGTAAGGACCCTCATTGAAAGCTCGGCGGAACGTGTGATGTCGCGCCAATCTGCCATATAGTTGTCAATCTCCTCATTAAGCTCGGCGACTGTGCGGGTCTCCTTCGTCCAGACCCGCTCTGACTCATAGGGAATAAAGCCCTCAGGTTCATCATGATCGCCGAGAGCGAGTGCGTGATGCTCTGTAACATTCACAAAGCCGCGCTGACTCCAGGAGGGGTCTGGTGTGCAACCATAGGGGATGATAATAAGTTGAACACAATCGGTCTGTGCGACACAATTCCATTTAAACGGCTTATCAAGCACCTCGGCAAGTGTCATTGTAATATCATAGTCATGATTGCCATTACTAAAGGCTTTAGTTGCAAAGTCGTAGGCTCCGCTAATACTATTGAAATCTACCAAAATATCACAAGCCTCAACTCGGTGCATCCAAACAGAAGCCATCATTGTAGTAATGTAAAAAAAGACTGGGGATTTCAATTTTATTAAGTGTTGTGCCTTAGCCTACAACACTGTCATAACGCTATTCAGTTACGATTCGCCCCCCTTCTGGTAAAGAAGCACGCCAATCCTCTTCTGTCTCGAAATACGTCTTCTTGAGAGGATAGCGACCATTTAAGCTGCGCTCTGTACCCTCAACCACTTCGCCGCCCCCGTCTGTTACCGACTTTACCTGAAGAATCAACCCATTCGCTGTCTCCACGGCGACACGATAGTTATTCTCGTCACCAATCCACTTTAGCTTTTTACGCGGGACACGTGGTGCAGTAAGCCTTTCAATAATCTTGTTCTTTTCTGCGAGCTCCGCGCGGAGCTGCATGATAACGATATCGCGATAGTTAAAGAAAGTTGAAAGCATTTTTGTAAAAATAGTGGGGTGACGAACCCCTTCAAATTTTTTTATAGACTCTTGATAAAAGCCAGCGTGCCCTGTAGAAGCGCACGGATAGAGTTCGCATTCTGATTTGCTATTAGCTCCGTCAAGCTTTCTACAATGCCAATACGTGCGTCGCTGTGTGACTTGAAGAACTCAGGGCTGCTCTTCGCAAAGTAGCAAACACGCTTAACGAGGTCAATCTGTTTCTCGAAATCCTTCTGAAGCCGGTAAAGCATCATATTCTTATAGTAAATCTTCACTGCCTTAATCTCATATCGGTGGTGAATGCAATCGCTGCTGTTGATGCATGGCTGATCTAACTCGTACTCGGCATCAAAGGCTTCGCGAATCTTGTATTCGCGATTGGAGTCACAGTAATCGGCCATCTTTGTTAAAAAAAGTTGGGGTTGGAGCCCATTTAAATTTTTTTATCGACGGCCAAGGTCTTGCGGGTAACTCGGATTGCTTTGGCGAAAGCCTGGGGGTGTTCTCACATCACGAAGAAAGGGTGTGGCTTCAATGTCTTCAATGATTTTCTCCATTTTTGCACGGAACTTCGGCTTAATAAACGCATTTAAGCTACACTCGTCACTCAAGAAATGGCGCATGTCATGTAAAGCCCCCTTCTTTGCGCCGTCGCGGTACTGTATAATGGTAGTTCCCTGCGCTGAATAGAGAAAGGCAACATAGCTTTTCATAAGCTTAATGGCCTTCTTCTTAGCCTCATCAATCTTGAGGTCATCAAACGAATGAAACTCAAGAAGATTATCTAATGCATCGCGCGCGTCACCGAACGCAAGTGCGTGGCGCCGCTGTGCGGGCATGAACGTAATGATGGCGTGGTAAATGGCAAAGTCGGTGGGGAACTTCTTATGATGGCGGTCATGCGGTTTTAAGATGGGATTGAGATTCGCGCGGCTTTCTGCGTCGAGAAAGGTATTCAAGAGATTCATCACGTCTTCAGGCACATAGGTGAAGTAAATTATGGGGTTTCGCGTATACCGTGGAGTACTTAACTTCAGTACTAGACGGTACGGGGATAAGATCATGGGGTCTGTCATTTTGCGGTAAAAAAGGTGTGGCTCGGCGACCACTTCAATTTTTTTGGTCGATGATAAAGACGTATCCACGCCATGAGATAAGCACCTCGTACTTCTCACCAAACCCTGAGAAGAAGAGGCCCCACTTATCACCGTCATTACAGGAAATACCACCACCCTCATACTTAATGTTATACTGCGCTAGTAGCGGCTGCGTGATAATGAGTGTAATGATGGCCTCAGGAAAGCGCGCCTCCAGCTCCTTCAGTCTAAGCCCATCCGTCTTACCATTTAGTGGCATCATACATAACTGCTTCATGTATGGCGGAAGTGGCGCAGAGGTGATAACCATCTTACCAGCAATCTCATCAAAGGACTCGCGCCAATGGAGTTCGTTCTCAAAGAGGGTCGTCTTCAGGGGCGGCCCGCGGCGCCAGGGCGGGATGCTACCATTGGAAAGGCGAATCTCGACGCAGCGATCGCAGCCGCAGTTCTCGTGATAGTCGGTACGGCCATTCGTAACAACCTTTACTTGGAGAACGCCATTCTTTGTCTGAACGGCCACGCGGTAGTTGTCGGCGTCTTTGGTCCACTTGAACTTTGTGCCAACGGGGCGCGGCGGAATGGCCTCGTAAGCTGCTACCTTGTTTTGGAGGGTCGTCAGTCGCAGCTGCAGCTCATTGATGGCGTTCTCCGTGGCCTCGATTTCTTGCTTCATTGCGATGATTGATATTCTGGTATACAAAAAAAGGGTTGGGTGACCCGTTCGAATTTTATTACCGTGGAGTACTTAATTTAAGTACTCCACTCTGCTGGCTAGAACGAGAAGTTAAGTGCTCCCCATGATACAAAGCCACGGAGTGGCTTTGGTTATGGGGAGTACTTAACTTCAGTACTAGACGGTACTGTTAATCACTAGTCGCGCTGCAAAGCCTCACGCTGAATCTCGCGCATTTCGTCCGCGTGGTCGCCGCCGCACTCTGACTCCATGGCGCCACAGAAGGTACATTTGCTATCGTGGTGATAGTTGCGATAGTCGTTGAGCTCCTCGGCATCCTTGATGGCCTTGTGGAGCGCAAATGCCTCCTCCTTATCCTTGAGCCAGATGAAGTTGGCTGCACCCACGTCATAGGGTTGCGCGTAGAGGTAGTAGAAGAAGCCGTCATCTGCAGGAGGACCCTTTATCTGTGGGGCCGCGCGCTGGAACTCATCTTTGTTAGCCACGCACACCAAGAGCTTGTGCTCACCAAACGTAAGCTTCTCCTCCTTTTCATGGCGGAAGAGCGTGATCTCGTAGCCGATGCCGTCGAAAGAGACAATGGGTGCAGACATTTTGGGTTCCTTTAGTTTTTTAAAGGGGGTAATGAAAAAAGGGCGGGTACCCTCTTTCAAATTTTATTTTACTCTTATGCTCTGCGATTCAAACGTTGCTGACGACGCATTTCGTCGCGGCGGAGCTGCTCGCGGCGGAGCAGGTATACCACGACCATAGGGAGATTAACGCATGTAATGAAGAAGAGGCCGGTAAGAAACACCATTTCGTTAAGCATTCTGATGTGCTAAAAGGTTGTCTTGTGGGGTAATGAAAAAAGGACGGATGCCATGATTCAATTTTTTATCGATATCAACGCTCATTGTGTCATACAATGACAGCTAATACTTTTAATGGCAGATGGCTTTCATCAGTCAGTTCAAATCCCAATAAAAAATTGACCTTTGGTCCATCTTTTATTTTGTTTTTTGGGGATTTATCATTTTAGTTTCTTTGTCTTTACGCCTAGCCCAGCGCCGCCTTCACCGCCGCCCAATCCGCCGGCGGCGCGCCGAGCTTCAGGGCCTTTCCGTCCCAGTGGCCCACATAGTCACAGTGCTCGCTGACAACATCGCCACGGATGTTGCGGCCATAGGAGACACCCTCATGCTCGAAGCCGTCGAGGTCCGTGAGCTGCTCCATTGTGTAGGAGGGCTTTGTCACGGTCTTCGGCTTGAAGGGCGTCTTGGGCGCGAGGCCTGTGCCTGCCGCGGGGTCGACGGGCTCGGTGGAAGTGGCAGCCTTCTTGGCCGCCATCTTCTCACGTCGCGCCGCCTTTGCCTTCTCGCTGAGCGGGCCCTTGGGGCCGCGCTTAGGAGCGTCGCTGACAGAACCCGACTCAGAAGCGGAGTCGGCCTTTGCCTTCTTCGTCTTCCCATCGCGCTCCATCTTCGACTGCTCTGGCACCTCCCAGGTACCAAAGGCCTCAAGAATCTCCGCGTCGTCCCACTGGTCGTAAGCCTTCTGCTCCTTAAGGAAAGAGCAGAACTGCTTGCCGATTGTGGCGGGTGACTTGTTGTCGGGGTGCGCCTCCTTGATGAGGGTACCGACACGCTGAGTGAACTTGATCCAGACATTGGGCTCCTTCGGCTCCGCACTGGGATCCTTTGCCTTCTTCATCTTCTTCGTAGCGATTGTGACACCTTCGACGCCGAGGGCGGCCTGAAGGTGCGCCAGCTCCGTCTGGAGGCTGGCAATCGTGCGAAGAAGCGACTCAGGGGCGATGATGGATGCCATTTGGTTGCTGAAGACTTGTTACTGTAGTCTGGGGGGTAATAATGATTGAGGAGGGTTGCCGTTTCAATTTTTTTTTCCGATTCGCGGCCGCTATGACCGCGGTCAGGGGCTTTTGGCACTATGAAGCTGTAGGCGGCGATAGGGGTCGGTCAGAGCTTTGGCAAAGCTTTGATAAAGCTGTGTGAAGGGGTTTATGACTTTATCAAAGCTTTGATAGGCCTGGGCTAGGGCTTTAACAAAGCTTTGATACCCCCTGTTACACCCCTATCAAAGCCTTGTCAAAGGGATATCAAAGCTTTGTCAAAGGCCAATCAAAGCTTTGATACCCCCTGCCACACCCCTAGCAAAGCTTTGTCAAAGGCCAATCAAAGCTTTGATGCCCCTTTTACAAAGCTTTGCTGCAAGATATCAAAGATTTGATACCGTACAGCAAAGCTTTGCTATCCCACGGCAAAGCTTTGCCACCCCGCCGATTCGCAAAAAAAAATCGAAGCGGCCGGTCACCAAAGCAGTATTTGGAGAGAAACGAGGACGCAAAACCACTGTTAACGCAGGAGGACACCTCTAGCCCGGAAATGTTCGCAATCAGCGAGCTTCACCGTGCCGCCATCGCTCGCGCCGTTCAGGCCCAGTACGATGGGACTTTCTCTCCCCAGATGTGGCACCCGCTCGACATCTGCCAGGGCAAATGCCCGCAGCACCCGCTCTACCAGCCCGATTATGACCGCTTCATGCAGTCTCAGTGGGGCGACTGGAACGAGGAACTCTTCGCGATGGCTCACGCACGTGAGACATCCGAGGAGACCGCGCGTCGCCTGGCCCTTGAGGCTGCGCGCGACGCGGAGGCGGCTCTTGAACTCGAGGTCATTCGCCAGCGTCTTTACGCGCGGGACCTCGAGTTCAAGCAGTCGCTAGGCGCGAAGAAGATGCCCCGTGGCGTGGCCCCTGTGCGGAAGCTCATCGAGCAACCGTGCAAGTGGATCTACGCTGTGCCGGGTACAAGTGGCGTTTTCAGCACGAAGCCTTGCGCTGAGTGCTGGGGCCATGAGTACACGGACGCAAAGGGTGTCTACCACGCGCCGCACAAGTGTGAGTACATCCACCAGAACCAACCCGAGTGGAAGGCTGAGTGGAACGTCCTCGCAACCACGCGCGACCGCTGGCGCGCCGCAAAGGTTGCCGCCGAGCCTAACCGGTTCGATGGCCTCCAGGCGAAGCCCGCAAAGAAGTCCGCAAAGCCCTCTGGGCCGAGCAGCTGGTAAAATTTAGAATATTGAAACCAAAGCCAAACAAAACAGAATTACTGAAATCTAAAGCAAATAGAAAGATGGTGCGAATGTCAGGCCTCCCCGCGGCCGCACTGGATAGCTCTTAACGGAGTGAACTAACTGATAAAATGGACGCTATAACACTGAATCAGTGTAGCCGATTGGATCCTCTACCCATTGCGTTGTAGGGCTTCTGAATGGCGGATGATAGCGACAGGTTTCTGCGAGGACGGGGCAGAGCTAAACTAAGACCTATAAGGTATGGTGGGTATCCGGATATCTTATTTTTTTTGAAAATTGAAGGGGGCTCAAGTTGTAGGGTGAAGATGACAGTATGAATGATACCTTTGGAGGCGGCCTTATTATTAGAAATAGAGATGACCTCGTTCTTTTAGTAAAGGGCGCCACAGGCAAGTGGTCGTTTCCAAAGGGAGGTACCGAGTCCTGTGATACAGATTTTCTCAGCACCGCCATTCGTGAATGCTTTGAAGAGATTGGGCTCATGGCCGGCATTGACTATTACCTATTGAATGATGCCCCCTTCACGTGCCTCGATAGGACCTACTACTTTGCTCGTATGTATGACGTATCAAATCAATACATTAAGCTGAAGGAAAAGGAAATCATTGACTATCGCTGGCACAATCCGGTTGAGTCTTGTCATTATTGGAAGGACCTTAACATTGGCGTTCGCCGCTATATGAAAATGATGCAGCATTGACGCCTTAATAAAATCGAAGGTGACCGCTGAAGCCTATTTTTTACCACGAAGTACCAATACCTCATTGATTATTCATAAAATGCTTCCCACGGTTAGCTTCAATGAGTATACTGACATTTACACAGTAAACCTGTGGCGTAATAACAAGGAGATCATTCACGATTTCAACACGCCAACTTTGGGACTCCACCACACGGATGGGTTTTACTACATCTGGCCCCATCCTGACAATGAATACGCGAGGGTCCCACTGTCAAAGGAGGAGTTTCACTTTATCAAAAAGAGACTGGATGAGATTGACGAAGAGCTTTCGAACTACCGCCTCTCAAAGAAGAACATTCGCAAATACCTTTTCCGTTAAAGTGGTGTGCCGAAGTTAATAGTTCCTATGGAGCTATTAACTTTGGCACAACACGTTAGTCAAATATGCTCCAGTTAATAGCTCCCTTGGAGCTATTAACTTTGGCATTTGACGGTCGCTTTAAATCCAAAAGAAAGGATTTTTTTAAAATTGAAGCTGGCCGCCCCATAACCAATGGTACCGAGAAGAATGAGCCTCACTTTCAGCACAAACGCGAACGGGCTTATCGTGAATGGCGCGACCTTCCACATCAAAGAGATGCTGAAGCTGTATGGGGCAAAGTGGAACGGCAGCGCATGGGTTCTCTCCATTGATATCGACTCACCGTACCTTCGGAATGAACTACAGGACGCAGCAACAAAGCGGCTCAATGCCGAGCTTGCCGAGGATAGAGCGGCACGAGCCTATGCCAAGTCGCCAGAAGGCATTGCAGCGCGCGCTGCAGCAGAACTCGAGTACGCGCATGGGCGTCGCTGGACCTGTTGCGAGAAGGCCTATGTCATGGATATTGACAGCGGTCATGTCGGATGTCACGAGCATGGGTTCTTTGTGAAGGGGCGGCTCCGCACAGGCGACTAATGGTATGTGCTAAAAATAAGTACCCCCAAAGGGGTACTTATTTTTAGCTTACATACCAAAATTAGTGTTGTAGGCCGCTTAATTACTTCTAAATAAGTGATTAAGCTGGCACAACACGTTAGAACTGCTGATTAATAATAGAGGTCCTGAGATTATACGCCGAGTTCGTCGAAAGAAAGCTAACAGAACCCCAATCAATACTACGAGCCTTTTGAATCATGGCTTCCTTATCCCTATGAAAGACTATCCCGTATCCTTTTTTGTTAGGCAACTCTTCGAAACTATTGTAACACCGCATTGTCTCCTTTCCAAAACACGTGGAGGGCAAGTAAATATCACAGGTTGTCAAATGGTCTTTGTTACGGGTAGTAGATGCTGTACCACCATTTGAAAGGGAATATACAGTGAGTAGCGTCTTATCGATGCTCTTCAATGTATATATTTCATTTTTCTGTGTCTTCGACCAAATCTGAAAGACACCATTGACTTCTACGTCGGCCCCTTCTGGGGTGTAAAACATCGTAGAAAGCTTTTCACTATGTAAGAGATTGTAGCCGACTACTCTCTTTCTTGGTGATCCCTTTCCATCACTCTCAAAGAGCTGTGGTAGGATAAAGGCCACGTAATCGGCAAAGTTCGCCGAATGATTGATAAACTTCAGGGCGAGATGGCCTCTTAGACCAAAGGGCGGATTACCGATTACAATGTATTTACCAGGTGGAGGCGACCATGAAAGGTAGTCTTGCTTAACGATTCCTGTAGCTCGTGGCTCAATATCAAGGCCAATAGAGTCTGCTGGCAAGAGCTTTAGGAAACTACCGTCGCCTGCACTTGGCTCGATAAACTGATAACCATTGATATCGACCTTTTCTTTGAAGACAGTCCAGCAGTGCTCGGCGACAGATGGAGGTGTAAAGAACTGATCCTTTTCTTTTGAGCTGTAGGTGGAATAGTCGACGTCGGTAGAGAGCATTCTAAGAAGGTCGAATCGGTATTGTGGGGGGACGTTTTTCAACTCCTGCCATCTTTTAACCGTTCCTGGGGCAAGATTTAGTGTTTCTGCTACCTTTTTTAAGGTGTTTGTTTTCAGAGCTTCGGCCAGAAGTTGCTCGTTTGTCATTTCAATAAAAATAGGGGTTTGAGATTGTATCAAATTTTGTAAGGCGAGTGCGTGCCAGCCTACTCGCCGACCTGTAAGGCGAGTGCGTGCCAGCCTACTCGCCGACCTGTAAGGCGAGCTGGAAGCCGAGCTGTAAGGCGAGCTAGTAATAACGCCCATTAGCCATGAAGTACATCTTCTCCGAGCATGCTCGAACATCGGGAATAATAGGGTGATTCGGATAATACGTGTCAGTCATAAGATGAACTGGAAGTCCAGAAATCACCATCATCGTATCACACCAGTTGGCGATATTATCGAAGCACATATCATTATTGACACCAAGAATCGCATTATGATAGACGCTCATGGTCGCCGTTACGCGCCCACGAACATCAATCTTGTTGTGAGACACGGGAATACCCTTGAAAGGGTGACCTGTGTATACCGTAACATTCACGTCTGGGGTTTGGTTAAAGAAAGCAACGAGGGCAAGGAACGCGATGATAATACGGAAGTCTGACATTTTGGTATATTCCACTTAACACGACGCTTGAGTCTCAAATTTTTTTTGTCAGCTTTGGGCTTACGCCAAACAACCATTCGCAGCTCAGGAGCCGATACTGTCATTGGTGCCATCATTTTTGCAAGCCCGTCAAAATCGTCATTTTCCATGTCTGAAAGGCCCAAAGACACCTCGTACGGCTCATCGAGATCGTCGTCTCTTTGCCGTGACATCTGTAACTCATTTAAAAGATATTCTAAGTTCAAATTTACTGTGGAGTACCGTGTAGTACTCCACGATACCACCAATCCCAAAAAAATTGACGAAGGTTCTTAAGAAGGATACAAAAAATGCCGTGTGAAACTGCTGCCGTCACGTTTAATATTAGTCCCGTAAAGCCTCCGCGGGGCAGGACCTTGGTAAAGGGTGGCCGGACAAGAACCGTATCACCTATTCCATACTTGCAACTGCTTAAGAAGAAGTTGCGATTATAAAATGTGGAAGGGTACGGTCTAGTACTCCATAGTATAACTTTTTAGCGTCTATATAGGCGCTTCTGGGGTACTGTCGCGGCTGGCTTCGCTGGTGTGACAGTTGTGGGTTTACCGACGCCTGCTGAGAGAGCGTTCGCCGCAGCGGCGGCGTAGCCGGCTTGGGTTGGGGCCTTGGTCACGTCGCCGTCGCGGAATCCATCCATAGATACACTAAGGCGCCATACCATCTTGTGCGTGAAGTGGTAAACGGCCGCGAAGACAAGGCCGTGCACGATGGCGACCGTTAGCTTCTTGCCACCCTTGGGAAGCGTCAAAAGAATGCCTGGCGTGAGAAGAACGAAAAGGAGGGCTACGTAAAGGCTAACAACGAGGTTCATATATAATTATCCGCGCGAAAAAATTGAACGGGCGGATCCTGGATTTGTGTTCTTGTCTCCAATATGGTGTAACGGTTAGCATAAAGGGTTTTCACCCCTTAGACCCGGGTTCAACTCCCGGTATTGGAATAAGAGTTTGTGCGTTCTCTTCAAAAAACGCACATAACTGGTTTAGCTCGTTTTCGTAAGAAAGCTTGCTATGCCGGTAACACCGACGTAGCTCGTTTTCGTAAGAAAGCTTGCTATGCCGGTAACACCGACGTAGCTCAGTTGGTAGAGCATGAGGCTTTTAACCTCAGGGTCGCGGGTTCGAGCCCCGCCGCCGGTATTTTTACTGTACCGTCTAGTACTGAAGTTAAGTGCTCCCCATAACCAAAGCCACTCCGTGGCTTTGTATCATGGGGAGCACTTAACTTCTCGTTCTAGCCAGCAGAGTGGAGT
>Ga0304728_1001071_pt1 | contig 20398 bp, 20 predicted proteins | sample C_130625_MF_Meta_FD_190476 | JGI IMG/M metagenome (GOLD analysis project Ga0304728, IMG submission 190476) | Freshwater microbial communities from Lake Croche, Canada to study carbon cycling - C_130625_MF_MetaG (v2) (version 2) | ecosystem: Environmental > Aquatic > Freshwater > Lake | place... | reverse complement strand
TTTGTTTTTTTTTGTTTTTTTTTTGTTTTTTATTTTTTTATTTTTGTTTTTATACCTGTTTGTTTTGTTTTATTTTTCGCGGAGACGCCTGTTTGTTTGTTTTAGTTTTCATCGTCAAATAAGCAATACCCCACATATTCGTTCTCTTCTTCGGTATTCACGATTCGGTAATTGAATTCCAGGATTTTCGAGATTTTATTTCCCAAGAATAGAGTCCCCGAATTCAGTGTGTTGGTTTTATTTGCAAACGTGAGAATCATATAGTCGTTCGTATCAACCGCTCTTTTGCAAATTGTCGTATATGTTTCATTCGACGCAATTACTGATGAAGTAAATAGGCAACCGGAGTCTTCGGAGAACGGATTCATCGGAGACGGAGTTTTGCAGACCAATACAATTCGATTATCCGTGTCGTGTAGAGTATTTTGCACATTATACTCGTGGTTTATTCCAAACAAACGCAGGAATGTATTTCCTCCTTCGGTCGCGGTGTTAGACAAGATTGGGTATTCTGTAATAAACATGATGTTTAATTGTTACCTATTGGAAATTATTAAAAAAGATCGTCAATTTTTTCAGTTACAATTTCCATAGCATTTACCTCTATAATAATAAAAATCGCGATTCGTTATTAGATAATCGCTATAATTCGATTTCATAATAGGCCCCGATTCATCTGAACTAACACATCGTTGCCCGCCTAAAAGAGCGCAACAATCAGTCGATGCGCAACTATCGGGGTCTACACGTCGACACATTTCTTCTAATTTATGCGGGTCATTTGCGTATTGTTTACAGAATCCACCTAAAATGTCGTCTGTGTTTACTACTTTTGCGCCTGTCAAATATGTTGGCGTCTTGTCATCGGGATTTTGCACATTGGTTGACCCCAATTGACTCATAAACCCGGTATGTTCATAATCGGGGGCAAAGTTGCGCTCGCCTACAGAATAACTCCCTGTTTCATAATTATGCGTGGATTGATCATATAAATCAATATCTACGATTTGAACGGTTCCGTCGGGATTTGGGAAAAACATTTTGCCGGGGGGCAATTCGAGACTATCGGACCCGCTTAATCCTTCGACTGCATCCTCTCTGTATTCATTTTCCGAGAAAATGTATAAATTCAATCCTAAAGCCCCAATGAAAAAAAGTATGGCTATCATTAAATATAACTTCATCTATAAATGTTCTATAGTATCTATGGTTAAAATACTCCATGTTTTCAAGGACAAAATCCGTAGCATTTGCCCCTATAATAATAAAAATCGCGATTCGTCAAATCGTCGTCATCATATGAAGTGGATGATAAAGGCCCGTATTTCGAACTCGCCACGCATTTTTCACCTCCTAAAAGAGAGCAACATGACATCGATGCACACACTTCGGGGTCTGTTTCGTTACACTTTGCTTGTAATACCGCATGATTATTCGCATATTGTGTGCAAAACCCGCTCCCCTCAGTGACTGGCGCCAAAGGTTGCGGTTTTAATTGGGGTTTAGGATTAAGAGAGCTGCTTAAATATACACTATCATCATACGACGGGACATATTCCCGAGGTCCGTAATTGCTATATGGTACAGAATTCACATCGTAATATAACGGATTGTTATAATTGCTGTCAAAAATAGAAACATTAATAAGGTTCCCTGAACCGTCTTTCGCCCACATCTGCCCCGAGAGTAATCCTCCTGAATCTGGCGCAATTATTCCATTTGAAGTTCCATCGGAATTTATGTAATCGTCGTGATATGTAGGAGAGTTATCAAGGTTTGCATTATAGTTGGGATATATTCCGGATGTATTGCTATATGCAGAATTCGCAGAATTTGCCGAAACATCATATGTTGCTATTTTTGTAATAGGGATTAGTAATGTTACATCATTTGAATCGGCGGTAAAACCATATGGGACGGGTTGTAATAATTTTGAATTGTCGATATAGTAGTTTGGAGATGCAATTTTGGCAGTAACATTCGATATAATATTCCCCGTTTGGTCAACATAACTAAAATCATAACATCCGTCAATGCCGGGAGAAGCGCATGTTTCCCCCACTCCATCTTGGCTAACCGTAAAGAATTCTTGATATTTAACACGATGGGTTTGAGGGTCATATACAATAAATCCGATAACTACTCCCCAAATAAAAACAGTTAAAATAGTGTATATAACAATAGTTGCGGTTTTCATATCATAAAATAACAATAGATTTTTATGATATGAGTATTTCTTACATTTTGTAAAATTGATTCAAAATAAATCATATAAATAGAATATACAATATATACATACATCATATAAGAAAATGATTATTCCAATCAAGTGCGTGACGTGTGGTATGGTATTGGCGGATAAATATATGTATTATTTGAGTGAAGTTCGAAAAAGGAAATTGGCGAAAGGGTTGAAGGTCGACAAGATTATTTATATGACAAAAGACCATATTGAAAAAACGCCAGAAGGCGAAGTTTTAGATGAATTGCGTTTGATGAATCCGTGTTGTCGTTGTTGTATGATGACTCATGTTGAAATTTTGTAAATTGATAATATATAGTATAAATATATATGCCTTCATTAAAAGGAAAACGCTCGTCATCAAGAAGAAAAAAAGGCGGAAGTTGTGGATGCTCTGCGAGTTCGGCATCGGCATCAAATTCGGGGTTGCCTTTTGCTGCTGCTATGAATGGGGGAAGTGGTATGGGATATAATTCGGGTCTTTCGGCTATACCGGCTGGGTCTACAATACCATTAAATTCACTTATTGGGTCGTCTAGTGACCCTTTTTCTAATTTATCGACGAATTTCACAAATACGCGTCTTTTAGGTTCCGCATATTCTGGCGGAAATAAAAAGAAACAGGGTAAACGAATGCGACAAAAAGGTGGTCATGAAAATATGCAGATTATGTCGGACAGAGAAGGGTATGTGTTTGAAACCGCGAAATTTCAAAACACAGTGAATGGCGGAAAATCAAGTAGACGAAATGGGGGAAAAAACAGAAAAGGCAAAACCAGAAAAACACTAAAAGGCAAAACCCGAAAAAACAATTCGCGCAAACAGAGAGGAGGGAATGGAACGAGTATAGAAAATCAAAATTCAAATGCAATCACTGGTATGGCAAGCAGTTCGGGTGTTTATAATTCAGCGGCATTGTTGACTGGGCGGGCAAGTTTAGGTGACAATGCACCTTATAATCAACCCATTGCGAATAGTCAACATAACCAATATTACGTATAATAAAATGTCATTGTATAATATAATATAATGGCTATAGTTGGGTTGAAGAATTTGTGCACACCTTCTTATGTATATTTCGTCATTTCAATTGTTGCTCTGGTTGTTCTTGCAATTCAAAATGCCGAAAATGTAAATGTATATTGTTTAGGATCATTTTCGTGCGATGTTACAGATACATCTCTCATTTTTTTATTGAAATTCATATATATTTTATTTTGGACGTGGATATTGAATTTAATTTGTAATGCGGGTGCTCCGGGTATTGCATGGTTTTTAGTATTACTGCCATTTTTATTGATTGCAATTATAATGGCTATTATGATGATGTCATAATATAGATATATATTATATGAAAAATAGTCGGAATCATCAACGAACGATTAAACAAATGGAAATAAAGAAAAATTATACGGTAACAAATCGCCACAAGATGCCCAAAGGGGTGTGCGGAAGTATAATAGATTCAAAAGAAGGGTGGAAAACGATTTGTGTATATGGCGATTCATATGACCGCGGATTTGCCCATGGATATTTATTGAAAAATGAATTTCGCCCAATTTTGAAAATTCTGCCTTTCATTGTGAAAACAGTTTTAAAGGTGACGATGAAAGAATATCTGGAAAAAAGCAATACACTCATTCTACCGGTTATACATCAACAATATTCTGAAATTTTCGAAGAGATAAAGGGTATTTCCGACGGGTTGAAAGTGTGGGGTATTCATGCAAGTCCGGAATATATCATCGCATGGAATTCGTATATGTCTCTATATTCTGTATTTTTAGATGGTTCCGTCGAAAACCAGAATGACCACCAAAAAAGCATGACCGAAAAATGTAGTGCATTTATTGCGACGGGTTCTGCGACGAAAGACGGCAAAATCGTTATGGGACATACTACCCATTCGGATTTTGCAACTGCGTCGCTTTTTAATATAATAATGTATGTGATCCCAATAAATGGACACCCATTTGTCATGCAAACTTCGCCGGGATATGTCGCCAGTGTGAGCGATTGGTTTATTTCTACGAGCGGAATTATGGGTTGCGAAACTACGATTTCCAGTATAAACTATAAACCCGAATTTGGCCGTCCGTTCTTTTGTCGTATAAGACAGGCGATGCAATATGCGAATTCATTGGACCAATATGTTGAAATAATGTTACACGAAAATGCGGGGGATTATGCATGTTCATGGCAATTCGGCAATATAAATACAAACGAAATCATGTTATTTGAAATCGGTCTTAGAACACATGCCATTCAAAGAACGAAAGACGGGATTTTCTATGGGATGAATTCGGCCATTGACATGAATCTGAGGACATTGGAAACAGACGACAAAGATTTCAACGATATTACAAAATCGACGGGGGCGCGCAATGTGCGATTGAACTATCTTCTCAATGAAAAATATAACGGCAACATAGACGCCAAGGTTGCGCGAATTATTCTATCTGACCATTATGATGTTTTCAAAAGTGAAGTCGAGATGAATACTCGTTCTATATGTCGACATACAGAACTCGACCCAACCCCTAGCAAACGTCCGGGGTATTATCCATTTGGTTGCACAGACGCCAAGGTAACAACGAGTGATATGGCGAGACAATTGGCGTTTTTTGGGAGATTTGGGTCGGCGTGTGGTCGAGATTTCAATGTGAAAAAATATATACACGCACATCCGACATTCAAAGAATGGCAACCTTTTTTGAGAGATTTCCCGAAAAGAGCGTGGTATAAATTAAGAATCAAACGAAAAGATTTGCACCATTTTGGATAAACCGATTGCCGCGATAGAAGCATAAATAGATTGTATATGATCATATACAATGTATTCTGCGGTTGTTTCCGTATCAAATACCCGATTTACCGCAAATGTCAGGAGATTGCCCGAAGATATTATAATAAATCATATCATGCCATATATGTATAATACGCAACCTTCGGTGTTATTGGAAGACATTCGGGATTTTCATGAGAATGAAAACACGATATCGTATTTGGCAGAAAACGACGACCAGTTATTTCATCATATACTTACATTCTGTAATACACGGTCGGAAACAAGACGCATATATCTTGTCCACATATTAGAACGGTCCTATTATTTTCCTCGAAAAACATACGCGGAAAAAGTCCATTATATAAATAATCATTTCCATGCATTACATCAAAATAAATATCCAACTAGAGCAAAAAACAAATGTATAATTGGTCTATTTACCCCATACGAACGTATGCAATTTATAAATAGGTTATTATTGTCATAATAAAGTTGCATTGTAAACGTAATAGAGGTATAAGTATCATACAATACATCCACCCATCCATCCAGACAAAATGATACGCGAGCCCCCCATTTCTGCAACCATTCTTCAACTAGAAAGTCGGCCTGATATGTTCTTCTTTTTATTAACACAAGAAGTGAATCAAAAATTCTGCGAAAAAAACGGATATACATACGAATTCCGTCATTTAGACAATACTGCATACGGATATAATCTCGACCATAAAACCGCGAAATTGTTTGCATTGAATGATTTCATCCAGAATCATGATTCCGACACTATACTCATATTTTTGGATAGTGATGCATGGGTTCAATCGCACCCCGGACTCAATGAATTATTAGATTTCATTCAAGAGAAATCTCATATTCACGGTTGTTTCTCGAGGGAGCCATATCTCCGGAAAAATACATTTGTGAATAGCGGGTCGTTCATGTTGAAAATAAATCCATATACTCGCCAAATGTTTCGCACCATTATCCAAGATTTTGCGAATGACAGAGCAAATGGGGTTATTCATGATTGGCATGATCAATATTACATCAGTAAGTTTGTATATGATCATATAAACGATTTTTTGGTATTTGTGCCGACGACGTTGAATACACCTTGCGGCGATATTCTGCGGCACAATTGGTGGAAGTCGGATAAGATGTATACGGATTTATTATCGGTAATTTTAGATGGGGGAACATCGCCAACCTGGGGGAAATATGATATCGTCGCGAATTTAGATACCGAGCCATTCCCAAACCCAGAAGAGGAGGGAGAAGAGTATCTTTGAAAAATTGATTTAAATAATAATGAACAATACTATATTATATCTATTCCTATAATAATGAATCCCGAAATTTCCGCCATTTCCGAAGAACACGATGTATATCGTTTTACGCTTTCAAAAATAAACGTTAGTTTAGCAAATGCTTTTCGCAGAACAATCCTCAATGATATACCTACCGTGGTATTTGAAGAAGATAAGATTGATATTATTCGTAATACCGGGCGTTTACATAATGAAATATTGAAACATCGGCTTTCGTGCATTCCTATTCATACAAAAGATTTGCAACAACTCCCTGGCAATTATATACTCGAACTTGATGTGAAAAACGAAACCGATGCGATATTGTATTTGACAACGGCGGATTTCCGCATTAAAAATAAAGAAAATGGCAACTATGTGACAGAATCCGAAACCCGCGTAATATTCCCCGCCAATGCGCAAACACAAGATCATATCATATTCAGTCGATTAGCGCCCAAAATTGGCGATACCATCCCCGCCGAAGAACTCAGTTTAACCGCCGATTTTTCGGTAAAAACCGTTGCATATTCTTCTGCATATAACGTGGTTTCTAAATGCTCGTATGGAAATACCCCGGATTTAGAAACTGCGTCGGAGGCGTGGCGAAAAATCGAGGTGCAAATGCGGTCCGAAGAGTTGTCATCTACGGAAATTGATTTTCAGAAACGCAACTTTTATTTGACAGATGCGCAACGGTATTTTAAAGAAAACAGTTTTGATTTTGTTATACAAACGGTAGGGGTATTTGAAAATCGCGAGATTTTGAAGAAAGCCGCTCTCGTTTTACAAAGTAAATTCCACGAATTTATCCAATCTATCGAAAGCGATATCGTCCCGATTATAATGGCCGAAACGGCTTCTGAAAACATGTATGATATTACACTAGAAAATGAGGATTATACAATGGGCAAGGTTATTGAATATTTTCTATATGAAAAATATTATATTGGCGACGATAAAGTGCTGAATTTCTGCGGGTTCAAAAAACTGCATCCGCATAATACGTCGAGTTTTATCCGATTGGGGTATTTAGAGCCCACCGAAAAAAATATGGTGAGACAACATTTAAAAACGGCGTGTGTAGATGCCGAAGACATATTTACAAAAATATACAAAATGTTTTAAACCATTGAAGAAATAAAATGGGACATTTTATTTCAGCGATGGTCGGATTCCAGTGCTGATTTGAAATGCGCCCTTCAGGTGCGTCCCATTTCAAATCTTCACTGGTATAAACCCTTGAAAAAATCACCTCGCTTCTTATGTAATTGGACGCACTCTTATTACATCCCTAAAAATAACCCCAATCATACATTTTTTTTTGATTGTTCCGCAGTGGAAAATCGTCATAAAATTGATTCCTATTATGTATATATGATCCTATACACATAATATTCTGTTAGTATGGACAAACGCGCAAATGCAAAAATCGAGACGTATCTTATCAAATTCAAGGATGATATTCGCAATAAAATGATTGAATTGTCTTTTGAAGATAAATCAAAATTAGGAGAACTGGTGGAGTATGTATATGAATATGAAAAACTGAATTTATCCCGCGACGATTTCAACAAACAAAAACGATACAAAAATGATATCCCGGCCAATATGCGATGTGTCGCAAAACGCGCGAATAATGAGCAATGCACACGCCGGCGGAAACAAGATTGTGATTTCTGCGGAACTCACTGTAAAGGAACTCCAAATGGTTCAATACAAACATCTGAGGAAATGGGTGAAAATAAGCGCACATTGGATGTTTTTGCGAAAGACATGAACGGGATTATGTATTTTGCAGATGAAAGTAATAATGTGTATAGGACAGAAGATATACTAGCAAATAAAGAAAATCCGCAAATTATTGCGACATGTAAACTGGTGGATGATAATTACGTGATTGATGAATTTATCGTATAATTATTCCGGTTCGTCGTTATACATCGGTGTTTATTTTTACTATTTTTCGCATAATTGTTTCGCGCGTTTGTTCTTCTCTGTTTTCTAGTATAAATGTATTTAGTTCATTTGCCTTCATATAATCACCGTTATAATATTTCGATAAAATATCCATCAATATTTTTTTAGTGATGGGTTTTTTCGTGGTTCTTTTTGAATACTGTATTTGTCCGTCATTAATATCGAAAACGTCGATTTCATTGGATTTCATGACTTCCATCAATTTCGACGAAATCTGTTTTTTTTCTAATCTTCTTTTTCGGATTTCCTTCTGCAATATCCGAATATCATTGTCGTTCTTCACCCATTCTTTGATGATTTTCACTAACTGCTCTTTTGTGTCAATCGCGTCATTCGAATTCATTGTATTGTATATTATATTTAGAATATAGATATAGATTTTGTATTGTTTTTTAAGTTTTTATATTCTTATGTGAATTATATACAACCTTATTAAATGATTTTTTCAAACCAATATAATAGACAGTCATTGCAGACGAATGGGCAACCTCGTATTATACCGAATATCATATCACAACCCGAAAATGTATCGCAACCTGCGGTGTTCGCCCCCTTTAGTAATCGGTATAATATGATACCTTTCAATTCACGTAATTCAATGGTATCGTTTTCGAATCAGCCGGTAACTGGACAAACCCCGGTGATCACGTCATTGAAACAGGCCATTGGTCCACAAGATACGACGCAACCGACGAAAAAAGTGGCATGGGGTGCGCCGACTTGGTTTTTATTGCATACTATTTCATGCAAGGTATATGAAGACCAATTTGCGGCTATTTCAAATGACATTCTGAAGTTGATATATATGATCTGCACGAACTTGCCTTGTCCGGATTGCGCGAATCACGCTAAAATATATTTGGATGGTATCAATTTCAATACAATTCAAACAAAAGAGGATTTGAAAAAGATGCTTTTTAATTTCCATAATACGGTGAATCAGCGTAAAGGATATCCTATATTTTCGTATACGGATTATACGGCTAAATATTCGAAAGCGATTACAATTAATATTATCGAGAATTTTATGCATTATTTTTCGGATAGAACGAGGAGTCCTAAATTGATGGCGAGTGATTTTCAGCGAACACATATAGTGAAATATTTGACAACATGGTTTCAAACAAATTTGCAAAATTTTTCTAAATAACAGCAAGGTTTTTCCATGCAGTGAATGATGTGTTTGCAGTAGCTATATCTGAAGGAGTGTTGCCTACAAAAATATTTATGTCTACGTATGTCCCGCCATCATCCGCATAGTCATCGGTCATTCTTGAAGGGTCAAGCCGTGCGACGTATGTAATATTTCCTGATGCATCTGTTGTAGCGATATATGGAACAATATCTAAATATTCATTGCTATCTATATCATGAAAATACGGTCTTTTCCTAGAACAATATGCATTGTCATCATCACCTTTTGAGTTCAAATTGATTACGTGGTCGTGTTGTGGTATACTATATAATCTATATGTATCTCCGCGATATTCGATAAATTTATTCTCATATGTTATGTTGTCCCATATCATTATTCTTTTGGTTTGGATTTCAGATATAGGCAACTTTATAGAATAATCTATCTTTTGTCCTTTTAATACGCCAGCAAGTGTTTTGATATCTATATTTCCATGCGAAGCTTGATCATATAATACATCATATGCGGAAGATTTTGTGGTGACAATTTCTTGGTTGCCGTTGAATGTGCATTTGAATACATTATTGGCAACCATTCTACAATTGGCAGAATCGTCTCTGCCAAATGGATAATATTGCATGTTATTTTCTCCATATTCCATTACAATAAATGCCCACATAGCACCGATTCCTCCGCCGATGATAAATCCCGCGATTTGGGATATTATATCAAAACACTGATATGTATTTAACCACGCAAATTCCCATACAATCAATATTCCGAATATGATGATGGTCGAAATGTTAGTAGCAAAAATCTTGTATTTTGCAATGATGACTACGAAATACAAGAATGAAAATGTTATTATTGTCAACCCTAGTGGAATATTTGTGAAATTTCCAGTAGGGGTATGGACTGTGTCTTTTCCGTCATCCGCTTGTTTACCCCCAGATAAACTAATAAGCGAGCATTGTATATTTGTGCTTGTAGAAGACGGAACTAAAAATCCGAGTATTATACTGCAAAAACATGCGATTAAAACTCCCGCCAAAAAGGCGAACCCTTTATAATCTTGATTGAGAAGTGATGATATAGTGAATGTAGAAACGATGAGAAATGGTGCTAAACGAAATAGTAATATAAGTATATTAAAAATATTTAATTTCATGAACTATATATGTATATCAACACTTTTACATTTTGGGTTTTATTTTTTATTAGCTCTTTACTATACTACCATGTAACACCCCTCCGGTAAGGGTTAACTAACAGTTATGGATGAGCCAGTCTGGCCATTTACAGTAGTAGCTAACCGTGTAAGTGGTGTTTTTACATCACCATTATTATTTATTGCGTTAACAACATCACCAACCTCATTCATTTCTGCTATATTCGCTTGTTTAGCTGTATTTGCCCCAAATGTGCATTTGAATAAATTCTTTGTCGGCCGTTTACAAACGGTCGAATCATTACCTATAGAGAAGTATTGCATTTCGGGAACACCGAAGGATAATATAATTGCGGACCATGCAGCACCGATTAATCCGCCTAATATTAATCCGGCAATTATATTTGGTATCCCATTACAATTATTCGTGGAATTCCACCATATATCGCATACGATTAAAAGCGGAAATATTACCAAAGTAGGTATATTATATTTGGCGATATCAACCTTTATTATTACGGTCAACAGATAACCGAATGTATATGACAAAATAGTAATACTCAACGGTATTTTCGAGAGCGTTTCTTGCATATTTCCCAATGATATTAAATTGCATTGGGGGTTCGGAACTATGTTTGCATCGTCTGGTATAACATTTCCTACAATAATGCTAACGAATGCGGCAAAAATAGCACCAACTAAATATACGAATCCTTTAACATCACTGTATATGATGGATGAAATGGCGAAGGATGAAACGATGACGAATGGTGATAATCGGAAGAATAAATAAATTAAATTCGTTAGATTCAATAACATTTCAAATAATATATATAATATAATATAAATATATCTTTGTATAATACTATAGTTTGAGTGAAATGGGAATTCCAAGTTATTTTTCGTATATTATTAAAAATCATTCTAATATTATACGTAATTTCGGTCAATGTCCTCCTTTGCAACGATTATATATGGATTGCAATTCTATTATATATGATTCTTATTATGATATAGAATCGGAATGTATAAAGAATGACGTTTACCCGTCGGTTATAAAAATAGAGGAGATGTTGATAGAACGGGTATTGACCCAAATACGGCAATATGTGAAGAAGGTATTACCGTCCAAATTAGTTTATATTGCATTTGATGGGGTTGCTCCTTTTGCTAAAATGTCGCAACAGCGAACGCGTCGGTTTAAATCTAGTTTTCCAGCGACGACCGGTTCTTTGACTAATACGGGAACACGAGGGGGGAAAATGTGGAATACTACGGCGATAACTCCGGGGACGTTTTTCATGAAAAAATTATGCGATGCGGTATATGCCAAATTTCCACAAACGGTGTCGAATGGTGTGCAATATATAGTATCTTGTTCAGATAATCCAGGCGAAGGCGAGCATAAATTATATCAACATATTCGAGAACATCCGGATGTAAATGTGAATATTGGGGTATATGGATTGGATAGTGATTTGATTATGCTTTCTATATTGCATCAATCATATTGTAAAGATATTTTCGTATTTCGAGAAGCGCCCGAGTTTGCGAAATCGCTGAGTCAATTTGATATTCGTCCGTTTTTACCGAAAGAAACGACAACGGACAAGCCGTTGCTTTTTATTGATATAGTGAAATTGTCATTGTCTATTATTTCGATATTGAGGGATATTCCAGAGGGGCAAAAAGACTTAGATAATAGTGGGTGTAAGAATTGTATATATGATTATATTTTCATCTGTTTTCTGTTAGGCAATGATTTTCTCCCCCATTTTCCGGCATTGAATATTCGAACCCACGGAATTCAGATATTAATTGATTCGTATAAATTGATAATAGGAAAATCCGATAGTAACATTGTCAATTCTCAAACAATGGAAATACAGTGGGATAAAGTAGCGGCATTGTTGGCCGAAATTGCGAAACATGAATCGAAATATATTTCGCGCGAAATCACTGAACGCGAAACAAAATGGGGGAAAAAACATTGGTCGACGAATACGGAGGATGAAAGAAAACTTGCTATACAAAATGCGCCGGTTATTTATCGTTCAACCGAAAAATACATTCATCCATGCAATGCTGGATGGGAAAAGAGATATTACCGGGTATTCAATAATAATAAAGAAGTGGATAGTATTTGTCATAATTATTTGGAAGGGTTAGAATGGACGTTTATGTATTATACGTCTGGTTGTCCATGTTGGGAATGGAAATATCACTCCGATTATCCGCCTTTGTTTTCAGATTTAACTAAATATATGAAGAAAATATCGCAACCTTATTTACGCCCGACGAATTCTCCGCCTGTCACGCCATTTCAGCAATTGTCGTATGTATTACCATACCATGATTTGGAATTACTCCCCAAAGAATTATGCGATAGATTGCGTAACGAATATCCAGAGTATTATCCGGTTGATTGGAGATTTAAATGGGGATTTTGTAGGTATTTATGGGAGGCACATCCGGATATTCCAGATATGTCGATTGAAATATTGAGGGATATACGACATTGAAGATTAGACCTTTACCGGAGGTAATCATTATTACGTATTTCGATAGTTAACTTAGCGGTGAATAATTGTTATATTGGTCGATGGTTTGAGCCACATAAGGTTTCTTATTGGGATCGTATAGTATTAGAGTCTACGGGCAGGCCAATTCGATGGTTTGATTATCATACCTTTATAGTCGATGGTAGTGCAATTGATATAAGTAAGAAGATAGAGTTATATAGTTTACTTCGCAAAGACGTTCGTTATAAAGTGATAATTCGCAATGTTTTATTAGAGCGTTCAAGTTTATTATTATCTGTAGATGAAGATATACTAATTCCTCTTGACAATTGGTTTAGCACGGATTATGAACGTGTAAGATGTATATGTGAAAGGATAATAAGAGAGCATTCCGAAGGTGTAATTATATTTGGGATGGGTGGTATGGGTATTAAATGTTTATTTAGTAGTTTGGTGTGTGATAGTAGTGTAAGCCTTACGTTAATAGATATAGGTAGTGGTTTAGATTTGATAAGCACTAAGCGAGATAGTCGAGGTTCAACGTCATATGAAGTGATGGTATCAAGATTTTCAAGTATATTGAGGGAAATACCTGAATGGGACAGTGAATTGCATGAGCGTAAGTATGGTCATATATATTCAGAATCGTTACATTGTTTAGGGAAGCATTTGAGATGAAATATCACCCAATCACCCAATGATCCCCTCCCTTGTGGGGGGATAGGTGTTGCAGAATAGAAGCCGCGGACACCCATTTACAGCAGAGCGAAGCGCAAATAGATAGTATATGATCCTATATCACCTCTCATGTGACCCCCTCCCTTGTGGGGGGGATAGGTGTGGCAGAATAGAAGCCGCGGACACCCATCTAGAGCATAGCGAAGCGTGAATAGATTGTATATGATCCTATACAATTTATTGTTTCAACTCCGTTGTAAAGGTTGGCACATTTCTTAATATTGATAACAATATTCGCAACCTATCTAAGAGGGGTGTTAGAGCGAAGCGTAAATAGATTGTATATGATCCTATATCACCTCTCATTCCCCCTCGTGGATTAGGGTGTTGCAGAATAGAAGCCGCAGACACCCATTTACAGCAGAGCGAAGCGCAAATAGATGATATATGATCCTATATCACCTCCTTTGCATCCTCCTTTATAAAGGTTGGCGCATTTCCAAAAATAATAGTATTTCTTAATAATTCGACAACCTACTCATTTCTCGATATCAATCCATGCAACCTATCTAAGATGGGTGTTAGAGCGAAGCGTAAATAGATGATATATGATCCTATATCACTTATTCTTTCACCTCCGGAGGTAGTATGTCAGAGCAGAAGCCGCGGACACCCATCTACAGTAGAGCGAAGCGCAAATAGATTGTATATGATCCTATATCACCTCTCGTGTGACCCCGTGGGTGTAGGGTGTTGCAGAATAGAAGCCACGGACACCCATCTACAGTAGAGCGAAGCGCAAATAGATTGTATATGATCCTATATCACCTCCCTTGCATCCTCCTTTATAAAGGTTGCACATTTCCGAAAATAATATTTCTTAATAAATCGACAACCTACTCATTTCTCGATATCAATACCAATCAATGCAACCTATCTAAGATGGGTGTTATAGCGAAGCGCAAATAAGCGATATAGGATCCTATATCACTTATTCTTTCACCTCCGGAGGTAGTGTGTCAGAACAGAAGCCGCGGACACCCATCTACAGTAGAGCGAAGCGTGAATAGATTGTATATGATCCTATATCACTTATTTACGCTTCGCTATAACACCCACCTTTATAAAGGTTGCACATTTCCAAAAATAATAGTATTTCTTAATAATTCGACAACCTACTCATTTCTCGATATCAATACCAATCCATGCAACCTATCTAAGAGGGGTGTTATATCGAAGCACAAATAGATTGTATATGATCTTATATCACCTCTCATTCACCCTCGTGGGGTAGGATATTGCAGAATAGAAGCCACGGACACCCATCTACAGTAGAGCGAAGCGCAAATAGATAATATATGATCCTATACAATTTATTGTTTCACCCCGGTGTAAAGGTTGCACATTTCCAAAAATAATATTTCTTAATAAATCGACAACCTACTCATTTCTCGATATTAATACCAATCCATGCAACCTATCTAAGATGGGTGTTAGAGCGAAGCGTAAATAGATAGTATATGATCTTATACAATTTATTGTTTCACCCCGGTGTTAGGGTGTGGCAGAATAGAAGCCGCGGACACCCATCTACAGTAGAGCGAAGCGTGAATAGATTGTATATGATCTTATATCACCTCTCATTCCCCCTCGTGGGGGTAGAGTGTGGCAGAATAGAAGCCGCAGACACCCATTTACAGTATAGCGAAGCGTAAATAGATTGTATATGATCCTATACAATTTATTGTTTCATCCCCCGTTGTAAAGGTTGGCACATTTCCAAAAATAATAGTATTTCTTAATAATTCGACAACCTACTCATTTCTCGATATTAATACCAATCCATGCAACCTATCTAAGAGGGGTGTTAGAGCGAAGCACAAATAGATTGTATATGATATTCTTTCGCCCGGTGTTAGTGTGTGGCAGAACAGAAGCCGCGGACACCCATCTACAGTAGAGCGAAGTGCAAATATATGATCCTATACAAGTTATTCTTTCGCTCGGTGGTAGGGTGTGTCAGAACAGAAGCCACGGACACCCATCTACAGCAGAGCGAAGCGTAAATAAATAGTATATGATCCTATACAATTTATTGTTTCAACTCCGTTGTAAAGGTTGGCGCATTTCTTAATATCGATAACAATATTCGCAACCTATCTAAGAGGGGTGTTAGAGCGAAGCGTAAATAGATGATATATGATCATATAAACAACTTCTTCCAACCCCCAAATTCAATAAAATTAATAAAAAGTAAAGGTCGCAACTTTTTGATAAAATATTTCATAAAAATATTTCGTAAAACTTTTCGATAAAACTTTTTGATAAAAATATTTCGTAAAACTTTTCGATAAAACTTTTCGATAAAACTTTTTGATAAAAACTTTTCATAAAAACTTTTCGATAAAACTTTTCGATAAAACTTTTCGATAAAACTTTTCGATAAAAAACTGAAAAATCGACAACCTACTCATTTCTCGATACCAATAGATTGTATGTGATCAAATACAATTACTTATTCCAAAACCCCCACTTCTGTAGTTTGGTGTAGCAGAACAGAAGCCGCAGACACCCGCCAACAGAATGACCCATGTAGGAGCGTAGCGAAGCAATAGATTGTATATGATCAAATATAATAACTATTCTCCAAGAAACAAATTCGATGTAATTAAAAAAATAAAGGTTGCAACCTTTTTATAAAAGTTAAATTGATATTAATATAATATATTCATATACTATCTATTACATGAACCTAGGAGCGCGGCGAAGCCGCGCGAAAAAAAAATTTTTGGGAGTTTCTATTCTTAAAAAAAATTTTGTATAACCAATAAAAATAAAGGTTGCAACTTTTTCATAAAACCTTTTCATAAACTTTTTCATAAAACTTTTTCATAAACTTTTTCATAAACTTTTTCATATCAGGCGGCGAAGCAATAGATTGTATATGATCAAATATAATAACTATTCGCCAACAAAATAAAACCTGTATAATAAAATAAAAGTTGCAACCTTTTTCATAAAAACTAATAAATTCCGATAAATCGACAACCTACTCATTTCTCGATACCAATAAATAGTATATGTGATCCTATAAACTAGCTATTTCAAACCCCCTACCATCCAATGCTTGGTGTATCAGAACAGAAGCCTCGGCCACCAACCCAACAGAATGACCCCTTATGAAGGGTGGCGAAGCAATAGGTTGTATGTGATCAAATAGAATAATTATATAAAAAACCCCTACCATCCAAGGCTTGGTGTAGCAGAGCAGAAGCCTCGGCCACCAACCCAACAGAATGACCCCTTATGAAGAGGGGCGAAGCAATAGGTTGTATGTGATCAAATAGAATAATTATATAAAAAAACCCCACCTCTGTAGTTTGGTGTAGCAGAGCAGAAGCCTCGGCAACCAACCCAACAGAATGACCCCTTATGAAGGGCGGCGAAGCAATAGGTTGTATGTGATCCTATAAACTAGCTATTCGGAGCCGCAGAGCTTATATAAATTGGCGTAGCCTCGTCCACCATTAGTTTAATATTATTTTATAAAATGCAAAATGCAAAATGCAAAATGGGTTGCTCATATTCTGATTATAATTGTTATAACAAAACGTATTCAGAAAATCAATCAAAACGGCTATTTACTACTTCAAAAGATGAACTAAATTATCTATCTTATCAACATCCGTCGATTTAATACACTTGGTTTCTGCTCTACACATCGCACATCTCAAGTGGTGATTATTATCCCGCAAAGCAGTCTTAACTGTAGCCACCACGCAATCGATACAGAACATATGCCCACAATTAAGAATTGTATCACACTTTGTATCTGACATGCAAATTGCGCAACCCTCCTCCGCTGTTTTTTCTAAGGTGGCTACATATTCGCAGGTCAACTCGAGCTTATCCCGTCTCTCAGTAAATGAGCTGAATGGAGAGGGAGGCCCGGTTGGAAAATTGGGTTGGTAGAATCTGCAAATTGAAGGAATGTGGTCACATACATCCGATAGATTAATGCGGTCGCCGAATAGTCTTAACAGGCCATCTCTAGTTCGCAGAGGATGTATAAACTCGAGAAAACCGGGCATATCATCACGAAGCATACGATCGTAGGATGTAGACTGGCGTATCATCCTATCAATATTGAACGAACGTATTTGGCTAGTGATTAGCATATTATTCTCGTCCATGCTTCGAGTGTATTCTGCCCACGAAATCGTAGAATGCATGCCACCAATCATACGGTCCAAATGATATAAGTAAATAAAATCGCATAAATTCATCACGTAATTGGGGGTTTCTCTGAACCACAGGCGTTTAACAATGCACCACGTGAGAAATTCCTTGCGTTTTCCTGTAATACAAATACCTAGTTTCGCAGAGACGCCTTTTATCTCGTTAAACTGTAAATCGCATATATGACGATGTAGATTTAACGCACGCGAATCCACATTTAGAAGCGGTCGGTATTTTAAATTTCGCACAATCTTTTCTAATTTGTCCATGAGGTGTAACAAATCGATTGACTGACAACTTGTAACTCGATGACCGGGAACGTTGCAACATGAACACGACATTGTAGGTTTCTTCTATAAATGAGAAGGTAAAAAAGTATATACTTCATATTAAAAAAAGATAATCAATTTTCTATTCCTTTTTTCGTCTATTTTTGCGCATTTTTTGCACATTTTTTGCACATTTTATAATCGCGCAACCCTTAGAGAAAGATAATCGACCATCAACAGAATGACCCATGCAGGATTGTGGCGAAGCAATAAGGTGTATATGATCATATAGAATTACTCTTCGCAAAAAAATTATGTAGAACCAATAAAGAAAAGGTGCAACCTTTCGGAGAAGGGGGAATATCCCCGTATTTCTCATAAATTGACAACCTACTCATTTCTCGATACCAATACCAATCCATGCAACCTATCCCAACACAAAACTGCAAGTCCGGTGTTAGGGTGTGTCAGAACAGAAGCCGCAGACCCCCGTCTACAGTAGAGCGAAGCGCGAATAGATGATATATGATCCTATAGAATTTATTCTTTCGCCCCCGGAGGTGGTGTGTCAGAACAGAAGCCGCAGACCCCCGTCTACAGTAGAGCGAAGCGCGAATAGATGATATATGATCCTATACAATTTATTCTTTCGCCCCGTTGTAAAGGTTGCGTATTTCTTTATTTAAGTAAATTTGTTATAGTCTCATAATCTTGTTTATCTTTTTTGTTACATATTTCAATAATATTATGATTAGTCTTTAACAATCCAATTGAAAACAACCACCCCCCACAAATATTATGGTTACTCATATATATTTGATATTTGTTTGGTTTTTTTATAATTTCAATAATATGTAATTTATTTATTACACATGATGTTAAATTGATAAAATTTTTCATATATAATGATTACTGTAATATCTTTATACCAGTGAATTCTTCAAGGGGTTAATGTGTAATAACAATATTTGCAACCTATGTCAACCCAATCATGCATCCGCGGACAAGCGAAGCGCGAATAGATGATATAGGATCCTATAGAATAACTATTCTCCAAAACCAAAAACGGTAGATTGGCATAGTAGAACAGAAGCCTGATATACCATCTATTGCTTCGCCACCCACACCAACCCAACAGAATGACCTATGGACGAGGGTGGCGAAGCAATAGATGGTATATGATCAAATAGAATAGCTATTCTCCAAACCCAAAAACGGGGCCTCCGGCACCAACCGCAAAGAGCGAAGCGTAAATAGTTTGTATATGATCCTATACAAATTATTGATTCAGACTTCTTTGTAAAGGTTGCATGTTTTCTAATACATGGGCAATATAAATATTTCGAAAGAATCATATAAATAAAAATATCTATCTCCTATAATATGTCAATTACACTTACGCGCCAAGATTTGCAGTTTATGTATCTACAATTTATAACACAGAAAAAACTCACAAAATTAGTTGAAGATGAAATCGATTTTATTCGAACGAATATAATTAATATTAATAACGAGGGCGTAAAAACATATAATATTACGTATGCTATTAATTTTTGTGAAAACATGGATGATTTTATCACACTTTTAGTAATGAAAATAAAAGAAATATTTATTGATAGTTATATTACGAATGAAAAACGTATGATTAATGATATAGAAAAAATATTTATCGGGATTGATTGGACAATATAAATAACGATTAGTCAACAAAAAAAGGGTTGCCCCTTTTTTCTTTTTTGGCTTTTTGATGTTTTTCTTTTTCTTTTTTGGCTGTTTTTTCTTTTTCGGTTTTTCAATACAACAATTTCACACAACAAATTTTATATATAAAGAATTCAAGTCAAGTCCCGAGGAGAATGGTTTACCCCAACCAGTAGCGTTCCAGGTGGTGGTGAGCATCTGACTTCGGCTCGCATGCATCGTCGCGGTTGTCGGTATAATCATCTCCATCAATCAAGCTCGGCATTGAACTATGAGTAGAGTAAGAATCAAATGAATCTATATCCTCCCAGCAATCATCAACTAACTGATTATCTTCGCCCAAATCTACCGCATTCGACCCGCGGTTGT
>Ga0304728_1001067_pt1 | contig 20448 bp, 14 predicted proteins | sample C_130625_MF_Meta_FD_190476 | JGI IMG/M metagenome (GOLD analysis project Ga0304728, IMG submission 190476) | Freshwater microbial communities from Lake Croche, Canada to study carbon cycling - C_130625_MF_MetaG (v2) (version 2) | ecosystem: Environmental > Aquatic > Freshwater > Lake | place... | reverse complement strand
TCTAATGTATTTTCGTACTATCGAAATTACACTTATGAAAAAAATATTTTTATCACTAATTTTAGTCAACTCACTCTGGGGACTAAACGCTCAAAAGAAAATTGAGTTTATTGAATATGACCTCTCCAATGGAATTCATGTCATACTTCACGAAGAGCACAGCACTCCAATCGTTACGGTTTCTGTTTTATATCATGTAGGTTCTAAAAACGAAATCCCTTCACGAACTGGATTTGCACACTTTTTTGAGCATTTACTTTTTGAAGGATCTCAAAATATTGAAAGAGGAAAATATAGTGAATTAGTAGAAAAGAATGGCGGGGAATTAAACGCGAATACTTCGCAGGACAGAACCTATTATTATGAAATACTTCCTTCCAATCAATTAGAATTAGGTCTATGGCTAGAAAGCGAAAGAATGCTTCATGCTAAAGTAGATATTAAGGGAATTGAAACACAAAGAAGTGTTGTAAAAGAAGAGAAAAGACAACGTGTTGACAATCAACCATACGGTTCTTTCTTTACGGAAATGTTTAAAAGAGTTTTTGTTACCCATCCATATAACTGGGCACCTATTGGTAGTATGGCCGATTTAGATGCTGCACAAGAAGAGGATTACGTTAATTTTTACAAAAATTATTATGTACCAACCAATGCAACTTTAACGATTGCAGGAGATCTCAACCTTGAACAGACCAAAAAATGGATTGAATATTACTATGGATCCATGCCAAAAGGACAAGCATTAAATGTTTATCGCGATTTCCTTAGTTTGAGTGATCTTGATTTTGAAAAAAGATATGGACTTCCTAAGACAAAGTTTGATGCTAAAAACTTTATGGGATCCACTCAAGCGGAAGCGAAAAAACTGCTGGCCTCTTATGCTTCAAAACCAATTGAAATAAAAAGAACTGAAAAAGATCATTCTAGAATTGAAGGCGTTACCAAAGATGTTATCTATGACAACATTCAATTGCCTGCTATTTTTATGGGATACAAATTTCCTGAACAAACACATCCAGATACCTATGCGCTTCAATTTATGAATGAAGTTTTGTCTGGAGGACCAAGTTCAAGGATTAATAAAACAATTGTAGAAAAAAAGGAAATGGCCACCTTTGCTTTTTCATTTAATTATGGCTTAGAGGATGCTGGTATTGGAATATTTGCTGCGATTGCAGCTAAAGATATTAGTCTAGATTCCATTCAAGTTGAATTTGACAAACAAATTGAATTGATTCGAACTACTTTGATTTCAGATGATGAATTCATGAAAATTAGAAATAAATTGGAAAATAATATGGTGGAAAACACTGCCAGTATAGAAGGTATCGCGGAGAGTTTGGCTGATAATCATGTTTATTTTGGTTCAACAAATAGAATCAATACAGAAAGAGATTTATTTATGGCAGTCACTAAAGAAGATATACAGCGTGTCGCACTGAAATACCTGACACAAAATTCAAGAGTAATTCTACACTATTTACCTAAAGAAAAATAAGAACTTATTATGAAATCAATATTATATACCCTATTCATTCTTCTGTCTTCCAATTTGTTCGCTCAAATTGACCGATCAGTAATGCCAAAACCTGGCAAAGCTCCGATAATTAATATAAATGATTCTCAAACATTTACACTTCCTAATGGAATTAATGTAATAGTCTCTGAGAACCATAAAATCCCTAAAGTTTCTTTTGACTTAAGAATGGGCTCAGATCCGAAACTGGAAGGTCGCTTAGCGGGCTTATCTGATTTAGCAGGCTCATTGCTACTTTCAGGTACAACTACTAGAACAAAAGATCAATTTGATAATGAAATTGATTATATAGGTGCTGACTTAAGTGCTGATAAAAATTCAATTTTTCTATCTTGTTTAACAAAACATGTTGACAAAGGCCTATTATTGATGTCTGATGTTTTTCTAAACGCCTCATTTCCTGAGGATGAATTTAACCGCATTAAAAAACAAAATGAATCGGGTCTAATGTCTGCTAAGTCAGATGCTGGTACTATGGCTCAAAATGCAACTTCTAAAATTAATTTTCCTCAACATCCATATGGAGAAGTAATGACTGAAGCATCTTTGAATGCAATTCAATTACAAGATTTAAAAGACTACTTTAAAAACACTTTTACCCCGAGAGGTGCCTATTTGGTTATTGTAGGTGATCTGAACTTGGAAGAGGCAAGAAGATTGGCCAATAAGTATTTTGGTTCTTGGACTGGTCCTGAACCATACGTGAATCAATCTGAATCAGTGCAAAAGAATAAAGGGGATCGTGTAATTTTTGTCAACAAACCTGGCGCTGTTCAATCCGTTGTTTATATTACTTTTCCTGTAAATATTCATCCAGGAGATAAGTATCAATTGCCATTGACGGTTTTGAATGGCATATTTGGTGGTGGTGGATTTGGAACGCGATTAATGCACAATCTTAGGGAAGATAAAGCATATACTTATGGTTGCTATTCTAGATTAAATATTACAGATAATGGATCTTGGATCTCAGCAGGAGGAAATTTTAGAAATGCAGTTACCGATTCTGCTATTACTGAAATACTTAATGAATTTAAAATTATTTCATCTGAAATGGTGAAAGATGATGAGTTGAATCTTATAAAATCTTCAATGAATGGTGACTTTTCGAGATCTCTTGAAAGTCCGCAAACCATCGCGAGATTTGCCTACAATATTATTAAGAATAAACTTAACCCAGATTATTACAAAACTTATTTGCAACGCTTAGATGCAGTAACGAAAGAAACAGTTTTGGAAATGGCTAAAATGTATTTCAATCCCTACGCATGTAATATTATTGTCGTTGGAAATGAAGAAGTATTGTCTTCTATAAAAGTTTTTGATGCAGATGGACAAATTGAATTTTTAGATGCCTATGGTGATGAAAAGAAACAAATATTACCCTCTGACATCACCAAAGAAGAATTAGTTGATCGGTATTTATCTGCCGTTACCATGACCAAAACTGCTAAAGAAAGGACTAAAAAATTAAAGAAAGTTAAGACTTTTGTTCGTGTTACAGACTTGAGTATCCCCTCTGTTCCGATCCCATTAAAAAGAACAGAATATTGGATAGCACCTATGGTTGAAGCAGATAAGATGGAAGGTCAAGGAATGATCTTCCAAAAATCTTATTTTGATGGTACAAGCGGTTTTAAATTTGACATGCAAGGAGGAAATACTCCATTTACTGCAGAAGAAATTGCTTCTAAAAAATTATCCTATGGTCTGTTTCCTGAAATTAATTACGCTAAAAATGGGATTAAATATGAAGTTTTAGGCATTGAAAATGTATCTGGTAAAGATTATTATGTCCTCAAGACAAATGATAATATAACCGAAACCTTCTCCTATTTTGAAATTGATACTTATTTAAAAGTGAAAACGATTTCTATAGAAAAGGTTGGGGATAAAGTTCAAGAAGCAACAAGTACTTTTGGAGACTTTAAAATGGTGAATGGACTTCTTTTTGCCAACACTATTAATTACAGTACCGAACAAGTAAATATCTCAGGTACAGTATCTAAGATTGCAATTAATGAGAAAATTGATTTAAAGGATTTTAAAGAATAATTTAAATAGTTTTTAACTCCACTTTTCGTGACGCTTTTTGATTCATCCTATTTATGAAAGAAAGAATATTATTTATTTTTTTACTTTTAATTGGGTTCAATTTATTCAGTCAAAACACTTTAGTTTCCGATGGAAATGTTTTTGAAGGCGAACCTTATCTGCTTGTAAATCCTCAAAACCAACAACATTTAGTTGCTGCTTGGATGGGTTTTCAGCTGAATCAAAAAATAAGCATCAAAACATCTGTTTCATTAGATGGTGGAATGAATTGGTCAGTTCCACTTGCCCAAAGTCATGAAGTAGCTTCCAATTCTTCTGCGGATGTTTCCCTTGCTTTTAACGCTTCAGGGGAAGTTTTCATGTGTTACATTGATTACGATAGCGACCTTTTTACTAATGGACAAATCGTAGTGAGAAAATCCATAAACGGAGGTTTTAATTGGTCTTCTAGCACCGAAGTTATTAATATCACGGATTGCCCTAGTCAACTTTGCGTAGATAGACCGTGGATGGTTATTGATCGATCGGGAGGAATTCATGATGGAACCATTTATGTTTGTTCGATGAATGCGGATCAACCTGCCTTAATTACCCCACCCTATTTTCCCTATTTAAGTGTGAGTAAAAATAATGGTGTAAGTTTCGAAACTCCAAGATATTTAGATACGCTGAATTATTTGGCAGGCTCAACTATCCCACAAGTCATGTCCTCCCCCGTTGTAAGTGCTAATGGAACCTTTTATGCGATTTATCCTAGTTATGAAACAACTCAAAATCCATTTCCTCGACATATTCTTGCCAATTCCATTACTCAAGGACTTGGAGTAAATCATGCTGTAGCACATCAAGGTACTGAAATTGGAGTTCAAAATAGCCTACTTAAAAGAGGTGGATTACTGAAAGCTGATCCATCAAATGCTTTACATTTAGCCTATTTTTTTCTAACACAAATCAATGATGGTGCTGATGTTTATTTTATGGAGTCTTATAACGGTGGAATCAATTGGTCTGATCTGCAACGCATCAATCAAGATGCATTAGCCAATGGGAAATTACAAGATTTACTTTGGGCTGATTTTGATTTAGATGGTGACTTACTGGTTTGTTGGAGAGATAGAAGAAATGGTTCCGGGACAAGTTTTGCTGAAGCAACTGAAATCTATGCTGCAGTGCGGCCAAAAGATTCTCTTAATTTCAATTCTGATTATGCTATTACATCTCAGCAAATTCAGCATAATGTTGTTCTTGAATCATCCGGGAATGATTTTATGCACACCTGCTTAGTCAATGATACGGCCTATGCCATTTGGGGAGATGTGCGCAGTGGAACCTTAAAAATCTACTTAAATAAATGGAATATTTTTAGCCAAACAGGTTCTTTAATAGAGATTCCAACAAGCGAAAATATTTCAGTTTTTCCAAATCCAGCTGCGTCATGTATTCAATTATCATCGGAGCTTAACGGAGCAAAATACGCTATAATAAATTCTGATGGAGTGATTCTATTGAGTGAACAAATACTAATGGACAAAATCGATATTTCAACTTTGCCAAAAGGAAGTTACCTGCTGCGTATAGACGCTATGAATCATTGTTACACTTCAAAATTTATAAAGAACTAATTAAATAATATGAAAAATTCCGCTGTTCCTTTTAAGAGTATTTTGATTCTAAGCGCTTTGCTTCTTTGTTTTACTGTTGGTGCCCATACCAGATTTGTAAGAGTAATGTTCAGCGGAAACACCTCAAACAATGCAACCATTATTTGGGATCAACAAAGAGGAGAATTCAAAGGATTATATTGTGATACAGTCAATCCGGAACTGAGTCAATATAAAGATGCTAAAGCTCTAACTTCCTCTAATACTTGGAAAGGAATGAACACGCATTGCATTCGATTAAAAAACTTAAAAGCAAATACGAAATATTTCTTCATCATAAAAGATTCGGAAGGATTTGGTCGCTTGTATCATTTTTACACAGCGCCCAATTCACCTAACGATCCCATTTCCTTTATTGCCGGAGGAGATTCAAGAGACAACAGACCTGTGCGCACAAAAGGAAATAAAATGGTTCCAAAATTATTTGCAACTGCCGTATTATTTAATGGTGATTTTATTGGACTTGACAACGAAAAACAATGGGTAGATTGGTTCGATGACTGGGAAAACACCATCTCCAGTGATGGTCGCGTAACCCCTATGGTAGTAACCAGAGGGAATCATGAAACAAATAATAAAGACTTTGTGAAATTATTTGATGTTCCTAACAAAAAAGTTTATTATTCAACTACTTTTAGCGGAGACTTATTACATATCGTTTCCTTAAATTCTGAAATACACAAAGCGGGTCGACAAAAACAATTCCTCAAACAAGCCTTAGCCAAGCATGCCGATTATCAGTGGCAAATTGCTCAATATCACAGACCCATTAGACCACATGTGAAAGCAAAGAAAGAAATGGAAACTCAATATAAACATTTCGTTCCCTTTTTTGAGCAATATGCCAACTTACCTTTGTGTCTTGAAAATGACTCTCATACCTTTAAAGTTACCTGGCCAATTGTTAGTAGTAATGATGCTGCTTCAGTTGAAGGATTTAAGCGCGATGACAAAAACGGCATCGTATATGCAGGAGAAGGTTGTTGGGGCGCTCCTCTCCGTGAAGCGGATGATGCAAAAATTTGGACAAGAGACTGTGGCGCTGTTAATCAGTTTAATTGGATTATTGTCTCAAAAGAAAAAATAGAATTGCGAACAGTTTTGTATGAAAATGAAGCTGAGGTGGAATCATTAAATTATTCAAATCGCTTCACTATTCCGAAAGGACTTGCTTTATATGGCCCTAAAAATGGTGACTTGACAGAAATATTCCCTAGAAATAGAGCTCAGTTTGAGCAATATCGGTTGAAATTAAATAAAGTAGAAAGATAGATTATCAATTTATTTTTCAACAATTTCAAATAATGCTTTCTCGCTTTGCAAAATGACTTAAATTTGTGTCATGAGTGATTTTGTAGTTTCAGCAAGAAAATATCGTCCACAAACCTTCGACACCGTTGTTGGACAAAATTCCATTACTGGAACACTTAAAAGCGCCATAAAGAATAAACACTTGGCCCAAGCTTTTCTATTCTGTGGGACAAGAGGTGTGGGTAAAACTACCACCGCACGAATTTTAGCCAAAACCATTAATTGTTTTAACCGAACAGAAAATGTTGAAGCTTGTGATGCTTGTGATTCCTGTATTTCATTCAATACCGGTAATTCCTTGAATGTATATGAATTAGATGCGGCTTCCAATAATTCAATTGATGACATCAAAAGACTGATTGACCAAGTGAGAATTGCTCCTCAAATTGGAGATTTTAAAGTTTATATTATTGATGAGGTTCACATGTTGTCTACGGCAGCATTCAATGCGTTTTTAAAAACATTAGAAGAGCCACCAAAACACGCCATATTTATTTTAGCTACAACAGAGAAGTATAAAATTATACCAACGATTCTTTCTCGATGTCAAATTTTTGATTTTAATAAAATTAAAGTCAAAGACATCGCTGATCATTTGGCTGTAATTGCTACAAAAGAGGGAATTAGTGCGGATCCTGAGGCATTGCATTTAATTGCTATGAAAGCAGATGGCGCGCTCAGAGATGCCTTAACCATGTTTGATCAAATTGTAACCTTCAGTGGTAATAGCCTAAGCTTTCAGCATGTAATTCAAAATCTTCATATTTTGGATTATGACTATTATTTTAAAATAGTAGATTACTTTTTAAAAGAAGATATTGGTGCTACCCTACTTGTTTTGAATGATATAATAGAAAGGGGTTTTGATGGACATCATTTCATTAATGGACTAGCGGAACACTTTAGAAATTTATTGGTTTGTAAGGACGTTCGAACAGCTTCCTTATTAGAAGTCACTGAGAGTATTCAAGAACGATTTATTGAACAGTCAAAAGCATGGGAGGGTCCAGTGATTATGCGTGCACTTCATGCTTTAAGTCAGACCGATGTGAATTTTAAAAGCTCAAAGAATCAAAGACTCCTCATTGAAGTTGTTTTAATGCAACTTTGTTCCTTACAACAGGAGCAAGAAAAAAAAAATCCTTAACGGATCGAATTGATATCTTGCCTTTTCCAAAACAAACATTACGCAAGGAAAAAGAAAAGGAACGAGAAATTAAATCAAGTGTTCTTCAGGAACCAAAAATTCCTTATGTACCTCCAAATAAAGAAATAGAAGCCGTTTTATTGAAAATTCCTACAGGCGCAAAGTCTGGTCCGATGATTAGTATTCAACAAATCATTGAAGAGGAAAAAGAAGCTAAAGCTAAATCTCCTGCAAAATCGGTCCGAGAATTATACTCTTTGGATCAATTGAAAATGTCCTGGAAACGCTATGCTTTTCAGATGAAAGAGCAGGGAATGGAAACTTTCTTTCAAGCCATGATGCGTAAAGACCCGATTCACGAAGAGCGAGAAAAAGTGGTATTGCATTTAGAGAATCAAGTGCAAATAGAATATATTCGACCGATACTTCAAGATCTTGTTACTTACCTTAGGACAAATTTGAAAAACGATTTTATTGAAGTTGAATTAGAAGTGCAAATTGATCCGAATGCCAAATCAAATGTTCCGATTACAGGAAAGGATAAATTCACCGCACTCGCTAGGAAAAACCCAAATTTACATACCTTAAAGAATACCTTTAACTTAGACATAGAATACTAGGACTTGGAAATTGAATATATAGACCTTTCTAGAAAAGTTGAAATTGAATACTTTCTAAAAGAATGGTTCAATGACGAAGCATTTATAACTGCAAAGACATCAGGTTCAACAGGTGTTCCGAAAGAAATACAAATTCAAAAGAAGCACCTGACTCACAGTGCGAAAAACACCATTAAGTACTTTAATCTAAACCATCAAAGTCACCTATTTTTGACCTTGTCGACAGACACCATTGCAGGGAAAATGATGCTTATTAGAGCGCTAACAGCTGATGCGAGAATAAGTATAGGTGCCGTCAAGAGAAATGCAATGGATGACTTGCCAAAGCAAGTAGATTTTGTAGCCTTAGTACCACTGCAATTAGAAGATTATCTGAAAAATAAAGAAAAAATAAGTGTCAAAACTATTATTGTAGGTGGAGCTCCTATTTCGGATAACTTAAATGCTTTGTGTCAAACCATTACCACTCCAATATATCAAACTTTTGGAATGACAGAAACGCTTTCGCACGTAGCCGTTAAATGCATCAATGGAAAGCAAGAAGAAACCTATGAAGCTTTGGAGGGAATTCATTTTTCAACACAAGGGGAGCAACTCATTATTCATTATCCAGCAATTGGTCTTGATGCTTTATTGAGTAATGATATTGTTGAACTGTTAGATCCCTTTCATTTTAATTGGTTGGGAAGAGCTGATTTCGCAATCAATTCCGGAGGGATAAAACTTTTTCCTGAACAAATAGAACAAAAACTAAGTGGATCCTTACCCTATCCATTTTTCATTGGCAGTATTAAAGATGAAACGTTAGGCGAATCAATTTGTATGTATATTGCAAGTGAAACGACTGTGGAACTTACAAAAGAAACATTACGGACTTTACTTTCTACATTTGAAGTGCCCCGCTTTTATAAAATAGGAGCAGCATTCGTTTATACGCACAATGGTAAAATAGATCGTTTGGGTACAATAAAAAACTTTAGTAGTTATGACTGGCGAAAAGTATTATAAAATCCTCGGATTAGCTTCAAATGCAAGCGATGCTATGGTGCGTCAAAAATATCGCTCTTTAGTCAAAAAATTCCATCCCGATAAAAATAAAGATACAGACACTACGGCTCAATTCATCGCTATACAAGAGGCCTATGAAAAAATAATTAAAAAAGATTTCACTCAAAAATCTATAAAACATACTAAAAAAGAAAAAAATCCTGAACAAGATTTTCATGATTTAGCGCGAAAGAGAGAAGCGCAATTAAGAGAAAAAGAAAAAGCTGATTTAAAAATATTTTACGCAAGTTTCAAAAAAGGTTGGAGGTTTAATGTAGTTCGCATTCATGCCGTAATTGGATTTATTTGCATTGTAGCATTGATCTTTGATAACTTTTTACCTTTGCGAAAAAGTGATGAGATGGTTGCCTCTTATAATACAGCAATAAGTCAGAGTTCAAGTGATAATTATGTGCAAAAAATAAAAACCCGTAAGGGACTTAGTCTATGGTTAAACAATTATAATGTCACCAAATTTCACGATTATCAGCACTTTACCCTATATTCAACGCATATCTTGCACTTAGCAGTAAAGGGAGAACATCAATATAAATCCGAAACTACTTTTATCCCGATTCATTTCACTTTTTTTTGGATGCAATGGCTGGTTTTTCCAATTTTTCTATTGCCTTTGATCATCCTTTTCTATCCCAAACGAGATGTATTTTTTGTTTTGGGAAATTACTTTAGTATTTTTATTTCCAGTTCCATTATGTGGGTATTTTTATGCAACGATTTAAAAATAATTCATTTATTAAGTTGGGGAAACTACTAAGATGACGAAGAAAGAAAAAGCTAAATATATTATTGAGGAATTGGAAAAATTATTTCCAGAAACACCAATTCCATTAGATCACAAGGATCCGTATACGCTTATGATTGCCGTTCTATTGTCAGCGCAATGTACAGATGAACGTGTGAATAAGGTAACACCGCTACTTTTTCAAAGAGCGAGTACTCCTGCCGAAATGATTCAATTGAGCGTCGAGGAAATTAAGGCTATTATTCGTCCTTGTGGTTTATCACCAAAAAAATCTCAAGCAATTTTTGATTTATCACATATGCTTCTAGATCAGCATAACGGCGAAGTCCCTTCAAACTATGAAGATTTAGAAGCCTTCCCTGGGGTTGGACATAAAACCGCCTCAGTGGTAATGTCGCAAGCATTTGGATTTCCTGCTTTTCCTGTAGATACGCACATTCAACGATTGCTGAAAAATTGGGGGATTTCTAAAAGTGACAATGTCGTTGTTACCGAAAGAGAAGCAAAAGCTGTTTTTCCAGAAAAACTTTGGAACAAACTTCATTTGCAAATTATCTTTTACGGTAGAGCATATTCACCGGCAAGAAGTCCAAAGAAAGACATTGATTATATCACCCGAACTATTGGTACACGTGCTGCGATTTCAGGATTAAAATAATAATTAACAATTGTTAATGACATCTTTTCATAACTTTTGCTTAAGTTTGAACTGTGTCAACCCGGCATCAGCAATCATTTCATTAATTTTGTTTCATGGATACAATTGATAACAACCGAAAACCTAATGTTCGCATTAAATCACCATCTGTATTGACCGGTGATATTGGAAAAATACCACCTCAAGCAGTGGATGTAGAACAAGTAGTACTCGGTGCTATGATGCTGGAACAGAACGCGGTTAATGATACTATTGACATCCTAAGTGCAGAAAGTTTTTACGACCCTAAGCATCAATATATTTACAGAGCTATTCACGAATTATTTGCCACTACCAATCCAATTGACTTGGTTACTGTAACCAGTAAACTGCAAAAGAAAGGTGAATTAGAAGCTGCTGGAGGTGTCGCTTATATTTCTCAATTAACGAATCGTGTAGCCTCCTCTGCTCACATTCAATTTCACGCTCGAATTATTGCTGAAAAACATATTAAAAGAGAACTGATTAGTTCTAGCAGTGAAATAATCCGAGATGCTTACAATGACACCGTTGATGTATTTGAATTGTTAAATAGTGCTGAAACGAAACTATTTAAAATTGGTGAGAAAAACATGAGTAAGCAAGTCGTTGCCATGAAATCTGTTGTTCGTGAAGCGATTGAAGAAATTGAAAAAGCAAGGACCAATGCAGATGGGATTTCAGGTGTTGCAAGTGGATTCCACGACCTTGATAAAGTTACCGCAGGATGGCAAAAATCTGATATGATTGTCCTAGCAGCACGTCCAGGAATGGGTAAAACGGCTTTTGTTTTGTCTATGGCACGCAACACCGCTGTTGATCATAACAAGCCAGTTGCTATTTTTTCCTTAGAGATGTCGGCGGTTCAATTGGTAAAACGACTTATTGCAGGAGAAGCTCGAATTGATTCTGAAAAATTAAGAAAAGGAAATTTAGCAGATCATGAATTTCAACAATTACATACCCGTATTGCTAAATTAACGACGGCCCCTATTTTTATCGATGATACCGCTGGGATAACCATTTTTGACTTTAGAGCTAAATGTAGGAGGTTAAAACAACAACATAATATTGAATTGGTAATCATTGATTATTTGCAGTTAATGAGTGCTAAAGACGGGAAAAATGGAGGGAATCGCGAACAAGAAATATCTACGATTTCCAGATCGATTAAAGAAATTGCTAAAGAATTAAACATTCCAATAATAGCCTTAGCACAATTAAGTCGTTCGGTAGAACAAAGAGGTGGTGACAAACGACCTATACTTTCCGATTTACGTGAATCGGGAGCTATTGAACAAGATGCAGATATTGTTTCTTTTATATATCGACCATATTATTATGGAATTGTAAAAGATGAAGATGGAAATGCTACCAATGATATTGGAGAAATTATTATTGCAAAACATAGAAATGGTTCTACTGCCAAAGTTAGATTGCGCTTTGTTCCACATTATGCACGATTTGAAAATCTAAACGATTCTTCGGAATACACAGATCTAAATAGTGTTAGTGGTATTTCTAATTTTGATTCAGAATCAAAAACTTATACTGTACCAAGTAAAATGAATAGTCCGATTTCTGAAGATGACTTTTTCAAAGAAGACGAAGAACCAACTCCTTTCTAATGTCAAAAAGTATCGTTTTACTTTTCTTGTTTCTTTCCATTGGGATTCGCTCGCAAGCAACGCAATTGCTTGTTCCTATGGATGATAAACAAACCAACCATTTAAAAGCTTACGGGATTGCCTTTTGGACCCTAGAAAATGGATTGATCATTGAATGGTTGCTCAACTATCGTGGGGGATCGTTTCTGATTCCACATTCTAAATTGATAGAACAAGAATTGATTATTAGAGGTGTTAAATACGAGGTTTTGGCGGAAGGACAAGTCAATCAGATAAAATCACAAATTGCAGACCCTGAAGTTAATATGGAAGTGGTCCAACTCGAAAAAGCTCCAAAAATAGCGGTATACACTCCGCCAGACAAACAACCATGGGATGACGCGGTGACTATGGTATTGGAGTATGCAGAAATTAAATACGATAAAATTTATGACTCCGCTATTGTTATGGGCATGCTGCCAAAGTATGATTGGTTGCACCTTCATCATGAAGATTTCACAGGACAATATGGTAAATTTTACAGTTCAGCACGGCAGCAGGTATGGTATCAACAACAAGTGGTTGCAGCGGAGAAAAACGCCAGAATGCTTGGTTTTAAAAAAGTTTCGGAACTTAAATTAGCAGTAGCACAAAATCTAAAAAACTTTGTCATCGGTGGTGGGTTCTTATTCACCATGTGCAGTGGTACCGATAGTTATGACATAGCCCTTGCTGCTCAAGGAATCGATATTTGTGAATCCGTTTTTGATTACGATAATTCGGATCCCAATGCACAAAGCAAATTGGATTTTAACCAAACCTTTGCCTTTAAAGACTTTCATCTCATAAAAGACCCAATGGTTTATGAGTATTCGGATATTGATGCCTCAGACTTGAGGACCAATAGAATTATTTCAGAACAAACAGATGTTTTCACACTTTTCGATTTTTCAGCAAAATGGGATGTTGTTCCAACTATGCTAACCCAATGTCACACCAATATAATTAAAGGGTTTATGGGACAAACAACAGATTTCAGGAAAGAATTTATTAAAACAAATGTTCTGGTCCTTGGTGAAAATAAAGCCGCTGGAACAGTTCGTTATTTACATGGTGAACTCGGGCAAGGTATGTGGACTTTTTATGGTGGACATGATCCAGAGGATTACCAACATTTTGTGGGAGATCCTGCAACAGATTTAAATTTACACCCCAATTCGCCTGGATATAGATTAATTTTAAATAATATATTGTTTCCTGCAGCGAAGAAAAAGAAAAGAAAAACATAATTTAACTTATTTTTCATTGTTAATTCAATTGTTTTCTTTAAACTTGCATCATAATCTCCAAGGAAATTTTCCTTCTACCATAATCCTTCTTACAAAATCAAAAAAAATTCATGGATCAAAAAGAATTAGAGAATAAAAAATTATCCGATTTGCATATTATTGCTAAAACCTTAGGTTTAAGCGTTTCGGAAACACTAAAAAAAGCAGAATTAATCAGTGCTATCATCGGAGGATCTACCGCTTCAAATACAGAGGAAAAATCTAAACAAGGTACAAGAGAACGCCGCAAGAGAAAACCAATTGAAGAACTTAGTAAATCTAGTATCGCTCCATTGCCTAAAATGGCAAAAGAGGATCAAATGATTGCCCAACCAAAACTAGATTTTGAAGAAGAGACTACTGCCAAAGCAGGCGGTGACACTACTTCAGAAGAGCAGCCTACGGATAGTGCAACGTCTCCTATTGAAAACACAGAAACTGAAAACACTCCACCGGTAAGACAAAATAAAGTTCCGGTTCATAAGCATCAAGCAAGAAAAGAGGCGCAACAACCTGCTGACAGTGAGTCGAGACCGGAGAGAGAACCTCGCCAGGAAGGTGAATTAAGAATGGAAGGTGAGGCAAGACCGGAAAGAGAAAATCGTCAAGAAGGTTATAAACCGCAGCACAATCCAAATCAAAAGCAGGATGGTAAAACGGCTCAAGAAAAATTAGAGGAAAATTATGATTTAGTTGGAATCGTATCTGCTGAAGGTGTTTTAGAAGTCATTCAAGATGGATATGGATTTTTAAGATCTTCAGATTACAACTACCTTCCTTCACCAGATGATATTTATGTATCTCAAAATCAAATCAAATTATTCGGATTAAAAACTGGTGATACGGTTAAAGGAACTATTCGTCCCCCAAGAGAAGGAGAGAAATTTTTCCCTTTAGTGAAAGTAGAATCTATCAATGGTAGACACCCTTCGTATATTAGAGACCGTGTTCCTTTTCAATATTTAACACCCTTATTTCCAGACGAGAAATTCAAATTAACCGGACATGCTCAAGAAACATTGTCCACTCGTGTAATGGATTTATTTGCCCCTATCGGAAAAGGACAACGTGGAATGATTGTTGCCCAACCAAAAACGGGTAAAACCATGTTATTAAAAGATGTTGCTAATGCCATTGCAGCGAATCACCCTGAGACCTATCTCATTGTATTGCTAATTGATGAGCGACCTGAGGAGGTTACAGATATGGCCAGAAGTGTAAAAGCAGAGGTAATTGCTTCCACCTTTGACGAACCAGCTGAGCGACATGTAAAAGTAGCCAATATGGTTTTGGAGAAAGCCAAAAGAATGGTAGAATGCGGACATGATGTATGTATTTTATTAGACTCCATCACAAGATTAGCGCGTGCTTACAATACCGTTTCACCAGCATCTGGAAAAGTACTTTCTGGTGGTGTAGATGCTAATGCACTTCACAAGCCTAAGCGATTCTTTGGATCTGCGAGAAAAATTGAAAATGGAGGTTCCTTATCAATACTTGCAACAGCATTAACAGAAACAGGATCTAAAATGGACGAAGTAATCTTTGAAGAATTCAAAGGAACTGGTAATATGGAACTTCAATTGGATCGTAAAATTTCTAATCGCCGTATTTATCCAGCCATTGATATTACCGCTTCAGGAACACGAAGAGAAGATTTATTAGTGAATAAAGATGCTCTTCAGCGCATTTGGTTGATTCGTAAATTTATTGCGGACATGAATCCTGTTGAAGCGATGGAATTCTTAAAAAATCATATGGAAAACACCATATCAAATGAAGAATTCCTTATCTCGATGAACAGTTAATATGAAAACACCTATAATTACCGGAGTAATTGCGGCATTGATTTGGATCGTAATTAAATGGGGTGGATATGCCTTTGGGTTTTTTAACAATGGTTCTGTTCAACCCTATGTATTTGCCAACATGTTTTTACTCACCGCTGCAGTCTCGATTGGTTTGTATTTAATTAAAAAAAATGCGAAGCAAAAAAGTAATTTACTTTTAGATATAAAAACTGGAATGACGGCTGCCATGCCTTACACTGTTTTGGTAAGTGGATTTATTTTTATTTTCTATACTTATATCAATCCGGAATTTAATGAAAAACAATTGGAACGCACTAGAATATCATTACAAAATAAAAAAGTGCTGACTTCCTTGCGCAACTCTAATCCTACCTTAGAGAATAAAACAGACCAGGAACTTTTGAAGGAAGGAATGAAACAAACTAGACAAATTATCAGCCCGCAATTTACGATGTTGGTTTCCTTGCTCGGCTTATTGGTGTATAGCACCATGAATTCATTAGTAATCTCATTAATCTACAGGAGTCTAATCTTTAGAAATCAAATAGATGAACCCGTAATAGAGGAAATAAAGGAATAATTTTCTATTATCAGAGCGTTTCACAAAGTTTCACTCCCAGATCTTCGTAATCAATTCCATCAAAATTACCTGAGGACATCATCAATAACACTGAATTCTGCCAATCTTGATTTGAAATAAATTTCAATACATCACGGGTATGATTAAATACAGTAACCTTGCCACCAAAACCATCTTTAACCAGATCAATTGAGATGGAAGGGAGCTTTTTATGAGCGACAACCTCTGGACTATAATAAACAATTGCCTCATCTGCTTTGTCCATCGCCCCAAGATAATGCGGAAGGAATTCTTTTTGTAAAGAAGAGAAGGTATGCAGTTCCATGCACGCAATTACCTTCCTATTGGGATATTGATGTTTCACGGCGCTTGTTGTAGCTTTTAATTTAGAGGGAGAATGAGCAAAATCTTTATACATTACGAAATTATCTTTCTCAATAACTTTTTGCAACCTCTTTCCAGCACCTTTAAAGTCAACCATTACTGAGAAAAAATCCGAAGGTTTAATTCCTAAACATTTTGCCAATTCCATTGCCCCCATTAAATTTTGTAAATTATGAGGTCCAAAAATTTGCAATGGATATTCATTTCCTTCGTATCGCAAAACTGTCCCCTCTTCCATCGGAGAAAAATCGGGTGTGTGATACGCTTGAACGTTTAGCTTACTTTGATATTTACTACCTAATTTATTTACCTCAAGATCTTCCTCATTATAAATTAGGCTGCCTGAATCAGAAATGAGACTGCAAAAAGTATCAAATTGCTCCAAATAATTCTCAAAAGTGGGAAAAACATTAATGTGATCCCAAGCAATACCAGAGAGCAGAGCAATATTGGGTTTATACAAATGAAATTTGGGTCTTCGATCAATAGGAGAACTCAGGTATTCATCACCTTCTAGAACCATATATTTAGCGTCATCAGTCAATTTGACCATACAATCATAGCCTTCTAATTGTGCACCCACCATATAATCAACCTCCAGTCCTAAAGCTTTTGTTGCATGGAGTAACATAGAAGTGATAGTAGTTTTACCATGGCTACCACCAATAACAAGACGGATTTTATCTTTACTTTGTTGGTATAAATATTCAGGATAAGAAAAAATTGGCACATTCAATTCCTTAGCTTTTAACAACTCTGGATTATCCTCTCTTGCATGCATTCCCAATATTACAGCATCTAATTCAGCATGTATAGTAGCGACGTCCCAACCTAAATTCTTGGGAAGAATTCCTTGATTTAGGAGTCGAGATTTTGAAGGTTCAAATATTTCATCGTCAGATCCTGTAACAACGATTCCTTTTCTACTTAAGGCAATAGCAAGGTTGTGCATAGCACTACCTCCAATAGCAATAAAATGTACTTGCATAATTAATATTAAAACCTAAAAGTAATTCAGAAAACGAGTGAATTAAGAAGCAGCTCAAATAGTTACTGACACCTTATTTTTGAAAGCTTTTAGCGCTTACTCACAAGCAGTAGCAATGGTTAAATCAGGGCGAATAACATTTGATCCTTTGGACTCATTGGTCCAAATAAATTCAGTTATGGTGGATCCATTACACGTGAAAGAAGAAATACCCCTTTCATTTCTAGTATGTTCATACACTACTCCGAAACCATTTGGATCTACTACTACCCTTCTAACGATAACGGTAACCACGTATCCCTCGCTGTTTTTTATTTCATAAACACGCTCAGTAACAGCATTCCAAGGGAAGCAGTTGTTTTTTTCATCACGTAAATAATTAGGACTGGTAGTATTTACAGGAACATAATTTTTTAATTTATCTATTTCTCTAGCGGCAGATTCTTGTTGTTTTTTATTAATTGAATCTTTTTGAAATTGATTGTACTCAAGAATTGTTTTGTTTTTTTGAAGCTGTGCCGCAAGTTCAACATTTTCTTTTGCTTTTTCAATATTCATCAATTCCATCTCCGTCTTTGCTTTTTGCACCTGCAATTCCTGTAGCGCGTGAATTTGAGCCAATTCATTTAGTTTTAATAGTGCTTGAGCATCCATTTGATTTTTCATCACCTGTATTTCTTTGGCTCTTCTCTCCCCTTCTTTAATAACCATTTCTTCTCTTTGCTGAATAGATAAATTGGTAGCATTAACAATTTTCGCCAATTCTTTTTGCCGTTCAATGGCTCCTGCTTGATTTTCAATACCAATCAATTCAATTTGAGTCTTCTGATCTTGAACCTCCCTTGCAGCATCAACTTGACGAGAAGCTTCACTTGTAGTACGGAATTCATTTTCTTTATCGATATCATTTTTCAAATCCGTTAAATAAGTAGCTTTAGTTCTTTCCACTTCATTGCGCGTAAAATCTAATTGCTGAAATACATCCGTTGAATTTCCGAGCACTTGTTCACCCGGAGTACTCAATTTTATACCTGCGGTGTTCGGCTTTGCAATTTTAAAAGGAGAAACAATCTTCTGTAAAGAGTCTAGAGAAATAGTAACTCTTAACAACTCTGCATTTGATACTTGAGAAGATTGAGCAAGAACAAAAAGTTCCTTGATCGCTACCAAGGCTTTAGAAGAATCTTTTGAAGCAACAACTTTAATTTTTATTTTCTTCTCATTATAGTATTTAGTAACATCTACCAAACGTTTTTTCAAAGCGATAACCTCTAGAGTGGTTGATTTACTTTTGAGTGGATCTTTAGCTAATAAAGAAACTGCTTCAGGTAATTTTCCAGGTGCATTATCAATGGCTAAAGCTACTTGATCAAGCGCAGTTTTATATTTTTTTTCTTCTTCCTCTTTTTTCTTCAATACTTCCTGAACGCGACCTTTAACCTCGACTAATTTAGAATTTTTAAGATTCTCATCCGTCAAATAGCCAACCAATATTTCAGCTTTCTTATAAGTCTCAATTGCTTTATCATATTGATTTTTAGAATTCAGATCATAAGCGGTTTTCAATTCCTTTCCTATGCTTTCATCGATCTGCTTATTTACCAAATCACGTTGAATCTTTTTAGAAGCTTCCGTTAAAAGTTGATCAATCAAATTATCAATTTTAGCGTAACTCACTTTGGATTTATCGTAAGCTCCAGAAGCATTTTGCACTTTAGTTGCTTTTAATTCGTTTGTGATTTCAATTTCTAATGCGGCACTTTTTAAATTTGTGTTTAAGGATGCTATTTCAATATTTATTTTCTCCTTTTCTTCTGAAGAAATATTCAATTTTAAACCTTTATCGTATTCCGTTATAGCCTCTTTATATTTTTTTGCAGTTTGAAGTTTTACAGCACTTGACTTAATCGCAATTAATTTTTTCGCGTCAGCATCTTCAAGCGCTTTATCTATTTTAAGCTGTTTAATTACGCCAAGTTGCTTCAATGCATAAGCATTTCCAATATCTTTTTTACCAATTTCGTTGAATTTTGCCTCAGCTGCAACTAGATTCCCTTGAGCCATCAGTGCATCCCCTTCTGAAGCCAATTGCTTTAATTCCTCTTGTTTTTTTTCTTCGGCAAGCACTGCATCAAGATTCTTTTTAAAAACATCTTTTCTTTTGATTACAATTGAATCCTTATTATTTGAAACTAGAGCCGAATCGCAATAAGAAATTGCTTTTTCATAATTCTTCACTTGAGCAAAAGTTTCTGCTTTAGTCATGAATTTAGAAACAACAGCTTGAATTTCAGCATCTTTAAAAGCTGTAAGAATTTTATCCTCTGCTAATTTTTTAAATGCTAAATCTGGGATCATAATATTTTGGTTGTCATCCCATAAAAACTTTTCCGCATATTCATCAGGACCGATAGCGATAGTCACTCCTTTTCTCACTTCAAATAATTCAATCAATAACTCTTCCGCAGCTTGAATTGTAACATTACTCCCCTTAATTTTTAATGCTTTAAAATCAAAATAAACGCGTTTAGATAAATAATTCGGTTTCGATACCAGTACCTCAAATGGAATATTTTTATTTATTTTGGCGCTAATTGAATAAACGCCACCACTATTGGTAATTGCCTTAGAAATAGTTTTTCCATCTTGAACAACATACAAAGAAGCACCTAATAATTTTACCTTAGTGCTATAATTATTGACGAAGCCAGGCAGGATAAGTTCGAAAGTTTGTGCCTTAATACTGTTCAAGGAAACAAAAACCGATAAGAAGAATATAAATAAGCGCATAAACTACAAATAATTCCATAACAAAGACGAAAATCGATTCTATTTTTACCTTTGTATATAACGCAAATTTGAGAAAAAATCACGAGTAAAAAAAATGCTGCAAATAGATCAGTTAAGTTATTGGGAAAGAGACACTTATT
>Ga0304728_1001064_pt1 | contig 20474 bp, 26 predicted proteins | sample C_130625_MF_Meta_FD_190476 | JGI IMG/M metagenome (GOLD analysis project Ga0304728, IMG submission 190476) | Freshwater microbial communities from Lake Croche, Canada to study carbon cycling - C_130625_MF_MetaG (v2) (version 2) | ecosystem: Environmental > Aquatic > Freshwater > Lake | place... | reverse complement strand
TGACATAAAAATCTCTGTGCTCTTCTTTTTCTGCTCATTATTATGACTAGAAAAAATAGGCCCTCTGTCCGCGAAAGACTTTCGACACTCTCACTTGACTCTTATAAATTTATTACAGGCGGGCGCATTCTACTAATATGGATTCTGAAAGTTTCTGAAGCCGTGAGTTTTTTCTACTGCGCTCTTGACACAGTCAATATATGGGTCAATCCGCCAAGAGTGTCTGTAATCCGTATCATATAGTTGCGCCGGACACTTATCCATCGTCTTACAAACAAGATGAGTTATCAGGGTGATTCGTACATCATCCTTCGCCAAGACATCTCCAGTCCTGAGGCTTCCAAATGCACTTTGGACCCAGAGTGGCATCTGGATCAGTTGTTCGTATAAGTCATTAAGAACCCACTCCTCCATATCGGTAAACATGACGAGGCCGCGCGAAGTTTCAATTTTAAACCTTGGGCTGTCCAGGCCTCTATGACAAAACACCCCCCCCCCTCCCGTTTTTTTTGTCCGGGGGGGGGGTATTTTGCCATGAGAGATTCTTTCAACCCAAATCTTTTCTGTCCCTCAGATAGAATGAAACTGTTCTATTGTTCTAAAGCACAGTACGGAGGCTGGATATCTTTTACTGCTCATCTTGCTCTCACTACTGGCTATCAACTCTACAAGCCTTCTAAGATTAATAGCAATCCTAGATCTTTTGGTTATGGCACAGACTATTGTCTTATTAAAGATATCTCTGGCGATTGTCTCATTACGGCGATTGACAAACACTACTATTCTTTCTTGCCATTCTTTCCAGAAGGTACTCATCTTGTGATCCATGACCCTACAGAACTCACTACACAACTCTTACCACATCTCTCAAGATTTAAGATCATCACTATCCGTCCTCTTGTACAGACACTACTCCGAGAGCGCCATAACATATCCTCTACTCTGCTTCTACATCCTTTCCATCTAGATTCCTATCCCTCTGCTGAGAAGACCAAGGCAGTCTCTATCAGTCGCATAGACTTTGATAAGCACACTCACATTATCTTAAAGGCCAATCAACTTATGGATAATCCTATCGCCCTTTACGGAGCAGTGAACCGTTTGTATGTATTTCACCAACTCCGTTCTCTAGGCTTTAATGATCACTATAGAGGCACTTTTGCTAAGACAAAGGAGGCTCTAAAGAAGATACTGGCAGATGCTAAATATGTAGTGGATATGAGTCTTATTAAGAATGATGGTGGGGGATCTCAATACACCTTTCTAGAGGCCATAGCCGCGGGCTGTGTCTTGGTGCTTCATAGAGGATGGCTCCGACCTGGCGGCGAGTTTGTAGAGGGGTACAACTGTCTGGCCGCTGCCTCTCCAGAGGAACTGAAAGCAGTATTAGAGAAAGAACATGATCTCTTAACCATCAGACAGAATGCATCCGCCCTCCTTAAGAGGCATACCGAGGAGTCTTGGCTGTTTCCCACAGAAAAAGACTTTCAACCCATATTAGATGAACTCAAACGTCGTCCTATCGCCCTCAACAACTACAGAAACATTGCGGGTAATGGCCGCTCACAAGCCTTCGGTGTCGTTGGTCGCAGATGCCTCAACCCAGACTATAGCCGGCAATGTTGGCAGCGCCCCTACCTCTACAAACTCCTTCTGGACTATGGGCAGAAGTTTGTTAAGATTCCTTGGACTAGCGTCACAGTCAATGATAACTACAGCGCCGCCCCACATCGGGATAGAGGAAACGTGGGACAATCTTATCTTGTGGGATTCGGAGACTACACTGGGGGAGCCCTCAGCATCCACGAAGGAGACCTCTCGGGATCCCATCTTATCCGCCATAACCCTCTCATCACAGACTTCTCAAAAGTTCTACATTCCGTCCAGCAATGGGAAGGCCAGCGCTATTCTCTCATCTTCTATACCGCTAAAGGCTCTGCCGGGTTACCATCCCCTTCTGTCAGACTCGTCGATGGCAAGTGGCTCTTCTTCAGGGGCGACGAACACTGTGTAGGACTTCCACACCCTCTTAAAGGAAGAACAGTGGGAATCACAATATAGTTAGCCTGGTCCTTCTCACAATACTGTACGACTCCCGGAGGCCCCCGGATAATATAGACATTCGACTTCTTCATTATAAGACAAGTAATATCTCGTTCCCAGGATCCAATCGCGCGATTCAAAAAGGCACGATACATTATCTATAGTATAGATAGAATGGAAACCGAGGAGCAACTGACGAACCTCATCAGACATCTACAGTTGACCTACAATACTCTTAATCATTATACGACTACGAGTACAGCAGACATGGTCTTTCGCTGTAACTTGGAATACACCAAGAAGTTCATCTATGAGCGGCTAGAGACGGCAGTTGGGCAGTTGAACCGTATGCGCGCCTTTAAGAGTGATAAGACTGCTCTCCACTCTACTATCAAGGGTGGCATGGCAGAATGGAAGGAGTCTACCATGACGGCTTTATATACTTATTCTACTATGGTTGGTACGGGACAGATACCTCGGGGACACATTCAGAGTCCTCCATAATATATTTATCTATATTATAAGATGCCGTGGCATATAATGGAACTCCATAGCACATCCCCTAAACGCTTCTTTGTAGTCACAACCTCTACCGGCCGCAAGCATTCCAAGGAGCCATTATCTCATGCTATGGCGAAGAAGCAACTCGCGGCTTTACATATACATGCCGATGATAAAAAGAAATCATAGTTGCTGTACTGGCTTCCATTTCAAACCGCTTCTTCTTCTTTGCGCCGCAAGCCAGTTAACCGAATCAATAGCCATCTGATCTAAAATATTTGGACGCAATGGCTTGATGACGGTTAATGGATTCTGAGGTTTTACTTTCATTATAGAGCGATCGGCATAAGATAATGGAGTAACCTCTTTTGAATAACCCTTTGCTGCTGAAGACTTTTGTTTAAAATAGTTGGGGTCTGGTCTCTCCAACGACATCTATATAATCTTTATAAAATAATCTCTACTGGTATAACTGCTTCCGGATTGCGGCAAATGAGAAGGGAGCGCGGCCCTCCACGGCCTTCAGATCAGGTACATGACGGAAGACATTGCGGACAGTCTTCTCGGGAGGGTTTGGTACTGGCATCGGCGAGAGCGGCTTGTTCTCCGTCTTGTTCTTCTTGAGAACCTTCAGGATAGATTCCTCCTGACCCGGATACTGTGCAGGGATAGCCTGGTTACCACTCTCACGGCTGCGGATGATTTCAGTATCGTCATACCCCTTCGTCTTACCCGTCGCAGAGAGATCCTTGAACCCCTTGGATTCAACGATTTCCTCCGCATCCTCCACAATCTTCTTGCGGCTCTTCTTGTCGGGCAGATTGGGAACATCTATCTTACTCGTCACAGTCTCCTCTGGATTAACTGGTAGGATCGCTACAGTGTTCTTGGCATCTGCCGGCGCACCATCAATCGGAGGAATCATCTCGCGTGCCGGTTTGTGCTCCATCGGATTAAGAGCCTCCTTTTTATCTAGAGGCTCTGCGTGCTTGCCGTGATCCTTCTTGGCCCGAGCCTTCCGCGGCTTGGGATCCGGAAGCCCCTTCTCTTTCGCATGAGAACGAGCCGCTTTGACTTTAGCACGGCCCTCCGCCAAACGCTTAAGTAGTGCCGCCTTGTGCTCAGGGGACATGGGCATTGTGATTTCTATACTGTTGTGGCATTATTATTTTATTAAGACGTGCGATTGAGATGTTTAAGAAATGCTTCCTTGTTGGCATCTACCGCAAGCCATTCCCTCCTAGAAACATATTTAGTCGTAGTCACTACCGCCCTCTCATGATATCTTTTGGCTTCCGCCACATTTGTAGCCTGTTTCGGTACTAAGTCTTGTACTAGAGTCTCTTGAAAAGGTACATACCCGGACTGTCTCATAAGTTCCATGATATCATTAAACTCCTTGGACTGCGGGATTACTTCACGGCCATCGGGACAGACTATAGCATAAGCCTGGGCGAAGGTCAAAGGCATTCTATTATACATTAGGTTTTTATGCGTATGGAGATACTCCTATTGCGATATAGTTTATAGAGTTAGTGGTTCCCGTTCCGTCACTGTTGGCCGCACTTGCTCTGAACTGAGTATTAGATATAGCATTACCATTTGCAAAAGTGTTTGTCTGTCCGTTACCGTTTACAATCAAAAAGGGTAGGAAACCTGTCTTAAAAGGATACTGGAAAGTGAATGTATTATATCCTCCAGCGAATGTAGAGCCTCCTGTATTACCAAAAAGGATCTGCCATCCTCCAAGAAAAATCCTAAACTCGCTCGGATAAGTGACAGGTTGTGGAACAGGAAGCCAACCAGTGTTAATCGCCGAATCACCTCTAGTGTTAAGATATTTAGTGAAAACACCACCTACTACTTCTAGGAACGGATTGGGAGTGCCACCCAAGACAGTTGACATGATAAGACCACCACCACCATTACTTATAAACTGACTGTTGCCGTTATTGATACTAAGTTTAGTTCCATCTATATAAGATGTTCCACTGCCTGATGTAGTAGCTGTCACAGTCCCACCAGCATAAACCTGCCCTGTAACCACAAGGTCATTGCCACCAAGACTTACTGGTGGATTATTTCCAATCTGAACGCCCCGCACACCATCAACAGCAAGTCTAGTGTAACCCAGAGTAGACATGCTACTAAGGGTTGTCAAGTTGTTAGCCGATAGACCCTGCTCTACAACGTTGCCGATCGTGAGCGTTGAGACGTTAATGGTGCTGGTAACGATGCCTGGGTAGATCCCTATAGTTGAAGGAGTTGATGCGCCGTCAAACCCTCTTGCGAGAATAGTAGATGTATTGTATCTAGGAGCCGCACTTGTAACAGTCGCATTGACGATCGCCCCAGAGATCGCTGAACCTGTAGTAATGCCAGCATTCGCTGTTAGAGCGCCATTAATATTGACATAGCCAACACCTGCCGGTACAAGAGGGAATAAGTTTATATTTCCATTTACAGTGCTTATACTTACATTATTATCTGACGGCCCTCCTAAATCCATAAAGTTTCCAGTCACTATAGAACTTACTCTGCTTCCTGTGACCTGAGCCGACCCAGGATAGACTGGCTCCCACTCTGAGAAGCCCTGGATGCCCTGCCCCGCCGCACCAGATGAGTTAGCCAAGTTCAGAGGGTCGCTCACTGTCCGTACGCAATATGATCCAGCCGGTATAGTAGTCACGTTACTTGTAGGATTGCCAGGAGCGTGCCGAGGATCTACAGAATCAGTCAGCACAAAGGTCGTGGTTGTATTGGTACCGAGAGTGCTGAACTGTAACTGTGCCGTGCCATTAACCGTCTGATAGACACTGGGATTAACACCACCAGACTGTCTCGAACTTACTAAAGAGCCTATACCGGTTGCAAGATTCGCCGCGCCAAGTCCTAAACTGAGAGTGTTAGCCGTCGCCCCGCCTATAATGCCACCTACTATGCCACCTAGCCCTAAATCAATATTTGGAGACAGAGTAGCGTTAAACTGCATTGTAGAGACGAAAAGTTCTTTAACGACTCCCACCGTTGTAGAGAGAACGACAGTATCAATAGAAGATACTTTGACACTGGCCGCTGAAGAACTAATGGTTGAGAAGTTCCCCACATCGGCGGAAAGATAGTTTGTAGACATGTTGAAGGCCGCGATGCTGTTAGTAGAGATAGTAGTCACATCTGCCTCGGCGGCTTTTATCAAACCTGTAGAGAGAAAGTTGGTAACAGTTGAGGGACTTCTGATATAAGACCCTATACCCGAACTACCCACAGTAATATTATCTTTAGCAAAGAGCGTGCTGGCATATAGTTGATTTCCATTAAACTGTAATGAGTTATTGATGGTATTTATATTACCAGTCTGTGCCGTTACAGATGATACTGTTATGTCAGGAAGAGTGATCGTGGATAGTCTAAGAGTAGAGATATTGGCGTTGGTGGCATTGAGGTTACTGGTATTGATAGTGCCACTATTTATGACCGACGTCTTGAATGAACCAGTATGTAGTTCAGTAGTGAATGGTAGGGAGCCCCTTGTGAGGTATCCCGCACAACCAGAATTCGCACCTGGATCAGTCGGCACCGCGCCATAAATCTGTAGGCCCGCCATAGCGATATCGTCATAAATAAATCCGCCAGAAGTCGTCGCAGCGAGATAGGTAGTCTCTACGCTCTTTGTAGGGACGTTGTGACTCGGCGTCTGCTGTAGTTGTGTCGCACTAAGACTAGCATTATCAGCACGATTGAAGGCAACAGGAGCGCCGGTGGTACTGGGATATGCTTGTCCGCCTGACTTCATAACGACGCCTCCGCTGCTATTCACCGTCAGTGTAGAGACTTGGAGGTTGCTCGGTGGTACATTTGGACCTAGTGCCGATAACCATAGGGGCTGTTTGGGGTTCGCGAAATCGCCCGTAAAGAGCAACGACATCTACACTACCCCTATAATATTATCGCGAGCAATAATGGCTTCGGCGAGAGTCTTGAATGACTTGCGATAGAGGAATCCTTGTCGCGCAATCAATACTCTGAAAAGAGTTCTATTCATAGAAATGTGTTTATGACCGGTGAGACCAATCTTGCGCTGTATATTTGGATTCAACTGATTTTCAGAGGTAGTAGTCCATCGGAGATTCTCGGCGCGGTTATCCAGTTTGTTCCCGTTGATGTGATCTACTTCGCGTTTGTTCTCAGGATTTGGGTGGAAGGCAAGAGCGACACGGCGATGAATACTTTTCGTACTCGTTACACCATTTTTTGAGACATTAACATAATAGTATTTCTTACCAACAACCCCACATAGTTGCGGAGATAAGATACGGCCACTTGAACCTCGTATATTCCCAAAAGAACTTACAGAATATCCAGGCCATCCCGATATGTCTTTCCACTCTTCCATGTGCTATCCAGGATCATGATAGTCTCTCAATTTTATCAAGTCCCGAAAATCTGGGAAGGCTGTAACTTGGTTATAAACATATGCCCGTTGATATTGTCTAGCACTATCCATTTATAATCACTCGTCGCCTGTTGATACCATTTTATCTTCTCCGACATCTTCATCGTTGTAGGTAAATGGCCCTGTAGGTAATCTTTAATATTGCGTTCGCTTTCCGAAGACGAGTTCATCCGACCGAGGAAGACCCAGTTGATGTTGGACCGCGCCATCTTATTGATCATCGTTGCCGTCTGAGCGCACACAATAGACGAGATGCGCGAGTTACGATAGATGCACATCAGACGCTTCATTTCGGCATCCTCGCGCTTGTCGGGAACGTCGTCTATAATCATAAAAAACTCGTAATGATTCTTAGTGGCGTGATTGATCTTGTAAGCGTCCTTCAAGATTTCTGGATGATAGAAGTCAGATGTCACGCAACTCTTTTTGAGCATATCGTAAGCATCAGAGTTGAGAGAGTTAGACATCAGGACAGAGATATGATTCTTAAAATGAGTCTTATAGAGGTAGTTGAGGATGGTAGTCTTACCCGATCGCGTAGAGCCGCAGAGAACGAAGGACACTCCGAACTTGGGGTCGGGAAGTTCAATAGAGCCGATGTTAAGAATCGGAATATTAATGCCAGCCACATTCTGTACAACGGCCTGCGTTATATATGCAGAAGTCTGGTGTTCCTCCCGCTTTCTCGGCTTTTCGTCTTCTGAATCACTGGATGACACAGACATTCGCTCTAATATTAGTATATTATATAATATCCTAGTATTAGAATGCCGAACGAACTTCCCGCCTTCCTGCAAGATTTCATGAACCACAGGAAGCATGTTACGAAGGAAGATAAGATGTCTCCGGCCGTCAAGAAGTCGGAGAGTCTCAAGCCCGCTAAAGGTACTACCGAGATGGAGCAGAGTTTAGAGGCCATCATTGAAAAGAAGCCCAAGTCCAAGGTCGTGAAGGTCTTCTTCCAGACCCGGATAGATGAACTCAGTAAGACGAAGATGAAATAACATGGCGCCCTAGCCTACTTGCCCGCGCCGATAAAATTTAGACCGCGCGGCCCGAGGCTGGTGGGTATCAAACATGACCGAGTGTGACTGTCCATCAAACATGACCGAGTGTGACTGTCCATTTTGCTCTCTCATCGCAGCCAAACTTAATGTCTGCGATGTGATGGTTATGGATATGGGGGGTAGTAATCGCATCTACGGTCCTCTGGGTCGTATTGAGTATGGGATAGGAGAGCACATTAATACGATTATCACATACTGCAACATTAACTTGAAACAAAAGGTCGGCGAATCTCTTGACTTGAGTATGTCCGGATACACCTGTAATGTTGAGCATGTGAAGAGGGGTCTGTTCAAGTTCTGCTTCCACACAGAGTCTTGGCCAGAAGACCCATCTGCCATGGACTAACTTACTTGCCCTGCGCGAAGATGCCCGAGCCAAACGCCCCACGATCCGTGCGAGTGGCGCTGGCATCCACCTTGCTCATCTGGCCGCCGAGAGCAGGGTTGAAGTCCTTCGTGAGCCCCCGGACAATACCATCTACAACCGGCGGACAGACGCGGCGAGAGATGCCGCCAACGATCCCGTCCATCAGATGCCCGCCGTGGTGCTTCTTCTCGCCATCGGCCTTCGTTTCCTTGCGATCCGAATCTAGATGCTTGCTACCTTTCTTGGACGTCATTTCTGAATAGAGGATATATTTTTATTTACAAATAAAATGTTTGGTCCAAGTATAACAAGATGAACTCGGATCTTACGGAGTCTGTGCAGGCGTCAATCCGTCCGGGCGAGATGGTGGATACTTATTACTACGGGGAGACGAATCTTGAGAAGCAGGCGTACCCCGCCGTCGTTAACACGCGCTTCGTCCAGAACTTCACGAACCTTGGCGCGGGCTCGTCCCAGTTCGTTATCTCACCCAACGGTGGCGTGTCGGACATCGTCATGCAGTTCGTTACGCCCACGGGTGCGTATACGACCCTTGCCCTTAACCAGGGCTGGGGCTACTCGCTCATCTCCCGCCTCTCGGTCCGCTATGGCTCATCGGCGCAGTACTTCTGGAGCGGCCCCCAGATGTTCCTCCAGAATCTTCTTGATGCGGAGAACACGACGAAGGCCAACTCCATCTCTCAACTCGGTGGCAATGCTCTACAGGGTGCTGCGTGTGCCGGTGCCAACGCGTATGTCTACCTCAAACTCCCCCACAACTCTGTCCGTGCGTCTGGCAAGCCCCTCCCCTTCCCGTCGGACCTGCTCGTCCAGCCCATCGTCGTCACGGTGGAACTCTACGCCCTTAACCAGATCCTCATCAACCAGGGTGCGCTCCCCTCCACGGGCCCCGCAGCCCTCGCTGTCGCCCAGCTCCAGGTTAAGCAGGAGATGCTTACGGACTCCTCGGACCTCCTCGCCCGCCGTGTTGACATGAACGCCCACGCCTACACGCTCCCGCTCATGTATTTCTGCCAACAGGAGGTTCAGGTCCCAGTCACGTCCGATGCCCAGAACTCGCTCCAGTCGGTGAATCTTACGGGCTTCCGTGCCGGCGAGGTGAAGGACATTGTTCTCTGGCTCACACCCAACACGGGCGCTGGCGAGACGACGCCTGGCTCTGGTGCGTTCAACCCGCTCCAGTGGCTACAGATGAACCAGATCACGCTCACCTACAACGGCGAGATCTTCAGCCGCTTTGACTCTGGCTCGGCAGCCCTCTGGAACCTCACGGCGGATGAGAAGTCGCAGTCCTACAGCAACGTCGTCCAGACGGTTGGCTCGGTCGCTTCCACGACGCCCGTCAGCTACTGGCAGGTGTGCCCGTTCGCCCAGGTCTGCGTGCCCTACGACAAGGAGATGAAACTCGTCCACGGAAAGCCTATCTTAAATGCTGTGGTTAACTTAACCTTTACATGCCCGGCTGCCTCCACGTCATACACACTTCATGCCATGTATCTATACAACTCGTCGCTCCTGTGCTCGCGGGGGTCCGCTGAGTACATTTTTTGAGTATGATGACGTTTCCAGCCTACCTCTCTTTCGCAATCCAAAATTGAAATCTAATAATATCAATCATATTATTAGATTCCGATGCCTCGCCCGCCAAAAACGTATGACCTTGATGAGTTATACAAAAAGACAGAGCAGATTGGTGATTGCCAAATATGGCGAGAGGAAATCAAAGGAGATATTCCACGACTTAATAAAGGTGTATGGGGAACTGCTTTTGCGAGACAGTTTGCATATAGTCAATCAGGCGCTGAGATACGGCCACGATGCGATCTGAGGAATATATGTGGAAATATGAAATGTGTCAAGATGGAGCACTTGACTTATGAGCCCGATAGGTCGTGTCTACTGGAAGAGTTCACAGAGCATGTCAATAAGAATGGTGGCCTTTCTCATCTTCCAGGTTTAGGAGAATGTCATCTTTGGATTGGAGCCAAGGATAAAAATGGTTACGGGAGACTCAATATAAATAAATGGGAAGAGCACTTGGCGCATCGCTGGATATTCAAACTTACTAATCCTTCGACATTCGATACTAAATGCACGGTGAATCACAGATGTAATAGAGGTCATGATGGCTGCGTGAACCCATCGCATCTTTACCAAGTACCAGGAGAAACATTTAATGCGTCTAATATCGCACACGCAATCGCAGAGAAGCGTCTACGAGGTCAAGTATTCACCTTTGCTGAAGCGATGATTGTTCGGGCTGAAATCGCTGCTGGTGCTATGACAGTGGATTTATGTGATAAGTATCATTGTAGTAAGCAGACTATTAATGATATAAAGTTTAATCGCACACATAAAATCTAACCCCCAATAAATGAAACTCGTATCTGTGCATCCAGCCCATGACGGGACACACAAATACGAAGCGGTCTTTGATAACGACGGGCGCTCCAAGACTACCAAGTTTGGAGCAGCCGGGATGGATGATTTTACCAAGACACATGATACAGCCCAGAGAGCCCGATACATCAAGAGACACTCAAAAGACATGACGACAGGCGACCCGACACGCGCCGGCTTTCTTTCTCGCTATCTGCTCTGGGGAGAATCAACTAGCATGGTAAAGAATCTTGCCGCTTATAGGCGCCGTTTTAATCTATAGCCAGAATATAATGCACCCTTCCACTGCCTCCCCGGTTGAGTTTGCGTACAAGACAAATGAGAAGGATCAGGAGGCTGGCCTGAATGCCGCTGTAGCATATGGTTATGCTCAGAAGTGGGAACTAATCTCCGTCATTTGGATTAAGCAGGATGAGGATGGGTTTCATCATTTTAATATAGTGTATAACCCCTAATAGATGCTTGAGATTGACGACATGATGTTCAGGCCCCTGTTGGATTACCTACAGAGTTCTAAACAGCCACAGAACCAGGTCCTTGGTCTTGCTTACCGTCGGGGATTTGCCCCAGACCTCTCAAAACGCTCCTGGACGGACCCGAAACTTTTTCATCTTGTGGGAAAACTGGCCGCTCTAGCCGATATACCCCTGACACCTGCCCCGAGCGCGATACAAATCTTTCGCGGAGAGGGCAAACTTGACGGACATAACAAGGGTCAATCCTGGGTCGTCCGGTTCGGGAGTTTTACAGAGGGTGAGTTGGTCCTGAAGACGCCGACTGATATTGAGCACAATATCAGACACCGTCCTATCATCTTCAACCCTACAGAGACAGAGCATTACTTTAAAGAGGCAGTGGGTACATGCTGGACGATCGTTTTCTATACCGTCACGAGCAAGATAGCACCAGAACGCAGCCTCTCAGATTATGAGGCTGTCTGTGTAGATGGCAAGTGGTCCATCGCCTTCTATCGCACCGGAAAGCCAACTCTCTATTTATCCAAGAAGTCCGGACTACCGTTTCTGTCTAAAAAGAAAGAAGCCGAGCGCTGGTCTTTTCTAGGCGGACAGAAAAAGGTAGAAGACGTCGTACAGGACGATCCGAAGTTTTCCGCGGCTCAAAATCTCATGATGCGTTCAGCGGTCACTCTCAATACAGAGTAGAGTCATCTGGAACTCCGTGTTCCATACATGTGCCGACTGCCCCACATTAACAGGAATGACATTGAAAAGGAGGTCGCCATAACAATCTCTCATCTGGAAGTCCAAAGAGTTGATGGCTACATCTGGCGTCCAGTTGATAACCTTGGGGGTATTCAGATCATAAGTTGCTACAAATGGGGCGCATCCAAGACTTGTGCTCGTAGTATAGCCATTCGCATCAAATGTAACTGAACTAGGCTGTGGGTTACCAACACTAGATAAATATATTCTTGCTATCAAGCCTTTTCTTCTAGAAACCGAACTATCAGTATCTTTTAGTTTCTGATAGTTGGTAAGAGCATCTGAGTAGATGTCAATATAGGGGGTATATAAGAACTCAGCAGAGGCCCATGATATTTGTAGCGTACCTGGCGCCTCATTCTCAAACGTGAGACCAAATACCCTATATGTTTTTAATATCCGATCAATGGTGAGAGGAGGAATGGATGGGTATTGTGTTATTAACTCGGCTGGGGTCGGAAAAAAGAATCTTATACCCTCGTTATCTAGCCTGAACTGAAATCCGATAGTATTTTGATATGGTGAAGAAATACTTCCCAGAGTATAGATAACATTGAAATCTTCCGCGCCAAAAACATATACATTCGTGTTTAACTGTATCTGAACCATTGCCGCCAGTTCAGTAGGCGTGAAAAATCCATAGGGAAGAGTGATAAAATAATAGTTATAAAAACCACTACCAGTGCTAGTCTCAACCGCTACTGGCAGGTAATCATTTGTTCCCGGGATAATCGTTGGTACGTTATATTGTAGTTGTATCTGCGATATTATTATCTTCTCTATATAGCCGTTCAACAGGGCAGAAGGAGCAACGATACTAAAGTCATTAGAATAAGGCCCTTCATTCATATATTGAGCCAAAAGCGAATTAGAAAATGGCTGATTGCTATTGCCTTTCAGATTTTTCAAGTATCTGTCCGTAGATGATATAGCTAATATGGCATTCGGAGCATTTCCAGCCATTCTACTAAGTCCTAGGTTTTATTCTGTGACTGACAGCGTAGCACTCCATTCTGTATTGTACGTGCTGTTCCAGAAAAGAGGATTGCCCCACATATCCAATAGAGTGATGTCAACAGAGTAGATGGCCTGGTTGGGGCTCCACTGCGACCAGTTCGGGTTGGCCCACGTCTTTGTGAAGGTCATCGGCGCCATACCCCACATGCCATCCTGAGGCCAGCCATACTGTGTCGTCTGAGACGCAAGAGGATACTCCGTGAGCCAGATACGCCCAATAGGCTGGGGCGCGGCCTCTGAACTATTGCCATCCTTCGTGTCCTTGTAGTTCGTTAGGCTTCTGCTGACGATATCAACATAGTCCGTGGGCCGGAAGTTCGGGACGCCCATTCTGAATAGGGCTGAAGGAACTGGAGGAACCGCGCCCTGGCCTGGGATTGGAGGCCCTGTTGGGATTTGTGCTTCCGTATAGCCAAACGAGGCCTTGTTGGCTCCAATCAGTCGCAAGGTGCGCGCGATGTTCTCCGTGACCGCCGTGGTGTATCCAGACCCAGGCCCAATAAGACTGAAAGCGATATTGATTGAAGTGTTAGTGGCTATAGTATAACCAACAGGGATTACACTAGCTATAGCCGTAGGATTGGCAGCCTGCGTCGTAGGATCCGTAACAGTGAGAGTGCTGAGACCAGTGATACTGTTTAGAACACTCTGAAGCGCATTACCAAGCGTTTCCACATTGTAGTAGCCCTGTGGAAGCGTGACTAAACTATATGAGACAGACCCACCGTTGCTTACAAGAACATTTAGTTTATCGTTGTAGCCTGTTACAACAGTAGGCACCTTATAGGATAGGTTGAACTGTGTGAGCGCCACCCGAGTCATATAGCCGTAGAGCAAGTTGCGCTTCGTCTGAATGGTACAGTTGTTCGTGCCATTATCATTTGCTGGGTTACCATAGATATTGCCAACGCATTTCGCGATGTTCTGAGTCGAGGTGTTGTTACCAAAGAAGGTAGTGAGGCCAAAAAGGTCTGCGTCATGATAGCGATCGAGCGAGTCCAGATGTAACTCAGACGTCTTGGGCCAGCGAATCGTGCGCGCCTTCATCTCGGGATCATCCAGAGTAAAACGAAAGTTGTCGGCTCCGACGTCCATTCTTTATCTAGTAGAAAGACATAATATTATTTCAAATAAAACTAACCAGGAAGTCTCCATACGTCCGCCAGAATCCAGAGAACACCTTGGCCTTCGGTTTGCGCCCTCTCGTCATATATACTAGTTGTATAAAATTTAATCTGCCACCGGAGAGAATATTAGCATGACGCTTATATATGCTTTGAAGGCTGGAGAACTTGTCTTATATGTTGGACGGACTACACGGCCCCTTTCGGAACGTGCTAGAGGGCATCGCTCGGTTGGTAATGATGCTACTTCAAAGTATATTCCCGATTGGATTGACTGGGAGATGGTGCTTTTAGAAGAGTGTGCCGATGACATGGGAATAGTTAGAGAGCAATATTACTATGATAGTCTCAAGCCATGGTACAATAGGTGCCGGCCAGGACAGACAGATCGCGAGTTTCGCCAAACAGAAGAACAGAAACTTCGTATAGCGACATATGAACAGACTGAAGCGCGTAAGATTAAAAAAAGGGCTGCGGATAAGAGATATAGGGCCCGAAAGAAGGCTCAGGCTCTATCACCGTAGCCAATCCGTCCGCGCTTGCGATAAGAATCATCATAGTGGTGAGCCATCACGGGCGCCGCTCGGACGCCTGTAGGCGCCATCGGCATACAAAGATCCTTCATCGCGCCGACAGAGTTCGGAGAAATGAAAGCGGTGGGCGTTCCGGGTATTTTATCCGCATCCGCGCAAGACATCGTAGAGCCCATGTCATGCGTCTTGCTCGTATCCTTCTTCGTTAGCTTCTTCAGCGTCTTGACCACCTTCATGGCACTGACATCGTTCGTCGCCACTTCAACACCCGTCGCAAACTGGAAAGGGGAGTAGTGAAGATGCATTCTCTGTTTATACGAAATAAAATATTTTGCTTTATAAGAATACATGGACGGACTTTCCCCAGATGATGGCCTACTCTTCACGGCGGGGTATATCAACTATCTACAACAGTCAGAGTTTGCTACGGGTGGGCCCTCGGGGCTTGCGACCTCTATAGGACAGGCTGGTGGCACAGTAGAAGTGGGTAGCACTGGTATCATTAATCTAGTCACATTTCCCGGAGATATCACCATCGCGGCAGGTCCCGATGTGCCACTCGCACAGGGAACTATCGCTCTCAACAACGACGGAACAATCTCTGTCACTACAGGTGCTACAGTTGGCGACGAGACACTTACTCTTTCAGCGGCTGGTGTCTTGACTTTGGAGAGTGCTAATGCTGGTGTCTCTATCACTGCTCCTGGTGGCACAGGCGTAGTAGATATCACGAACGCCGGCATCATCACTTTTGACCTTCTCGGCACTGGTGCTCTAGAAAACGTGCAAACCATAAATGGCAGCGTGTACCCCCCGCCCGGTGGTGGTGCTACGAGCATTACACAGGGCGGTGCGCTTGTCGCCTGTCTCGGTAATGGCGCTGTGACGGTCTCCTCGATAGGTGCGGGTGTGACGGTGGATGTCACTAATGCCGGCACGATCGCGTTTGATATCGTTGGCCCTGCTGCTATCACGGGCCTCTCAACCATCAACGGCCAGGCGTGGGTCAATGGCTCTGCTCCCTACGTGCTACCAGCAGACATCTCAGTCTCAACTATCTCTATGCCAACTGACAAAGATGGACCTCTTGGTGCCATCACGGGCCTCTCAACCATCAACGGCTCTCCATATTTTCCTTTTGCTGGAAGTGTCAGCAGCATCTCAAGCGGTTCCGCAAGTGTATCAACTGACGCAGCAACTTCTACCATCTCTATGACGGCTTCAGGTATAGCCCCTGTTATAACGGCATCTGTAGACCTTAGTTTACTACAGACTCTACAGGTAGGTGGACCTGCGATTCAGACTGCGTTAAGCGAAATCAGCACTCTTTCTTTTCAAAACGCAACAGCAGGTCTTATCTCAAATGCGGTTGAACTTTCTTTCGCGACAGGTGGCGGAATAGGTGGCATGATTTCTAACCTTTCAACCATCAACGGCGAGGCCTGGATCAATGGCTCTGCTCCGTACACGCTACCAGCCAACATCGCAGTCTCCACCATCTCAGGTGTCTCAACGATCGCCGGTCCTACTGCCGCATCTCTACAGGTTCAAACCGAGAATCTCAGCACCTTTATGACCCTAGCCAACGACGGCAACTTTAGTCTATCCAGTTATTTTAATGGTGGAGACCTTACTACTATAGCAACATCAGGATCTGATTTATATATAACACCTGCGAGTGGACTATTTATAACCTCTTCTGGAAACGGACAGGCGATTTCATTCACTGGTGACAATGTCCTATCTATTAGCAGTATTGGTGCGATTAATGTATCTGCTAGTGGCGGTGGCGATGATGTCAATATCGCTAATGCCGGCACGATCTCTTTTGATACCACTGGTCTTGGTGCTATCTCAAACCTCTCGACCATCAACGGCGTGCCTTGGGTCAATGGCTCTCCTCCGTACACGCTACCAGCGGACATCTCAGTCTCAACCATCGCAGGTGTCTCGACGATCGCAGGTTCCGCTGCCCTAGAGGTTCAATCACAAAATCTCAGCACATTCATGACTCTAGCCAATACTGGCAACTTGGCACTACAGTCTGTGACTGGCGATGGTATCCAAGGCCTAGCACTTACGGCTGGTGGGTATGAGACATATCTTAACGGCTATAACGTCATGAATATTGATAATGGTGGCGCAGGGTGTGGATTACACATGAATGGATTAACTGGTGTAACAGATCTATTTGCGTCTGCTGATATGAATATCTATAATACCAATGAAACTCCCATCAACATCTCATCTATGAGCGCTTTCAACATCGCCAGTGCCAATACTACTGGTGCTATCACGGGTCTCTCAACCATCAACGGCTCTGCGTATATTCCCTACACGCTACCAGCCAACATCGCAGTCTCAACTATCAGTATGCCAGCCGGACCTCTTGGTGCCATCACTGGTCTGTCAACCATCAACGGCGTGCCTTGGGTCAATGGCTCTCCTCCGTACACGCTACCAGCGGACATCTCAGTCTCAACCATCTCAGGTGTCTCGACGATTGTTGGAGGCCCTTCTGTCACTCTTCAGAATGCCACAGGAGGTGTAGCAAACTTCCTTACAGTAAGTTCTACTGAAGTAGTAACAAACTCAAGTATCAACCCTTCTGAAGATGTTGTAGGGTCTCTAGGTCTTTCAGGAAGAGCCTGGAATACAGTGTATGGCGCTGACGCATACTTCTCAACCATATCAAATGTATCGTCCATCAATGGTGCCGCATTTCCTCCAGCCCCTGTCCTCACTACAGGCATCACGTCCAACTTAGTAGGAGCGACTTGGACGCAGGTCGGGGGGTTTGCGATATTTTACACAGATGTTGTTACAAGTTACGCGATGACGAATAGCACAAACGTCCAATGCACGACTATCAACTCTGACCCTACCACGGCCTCTTCTTGCTGGATCATCACAGCCACGCCCAACGCTGCTGCTGATGGCACACTAAGAATCTATTGTGCCGATGACCCCAGCACATACACTGGAACGGACTTCTATGTCTCTTGGTTAGTTACAAACCCCTAAAATATAAACCCTCTATAGAATGGATGAAACTACCTGGATGTCCTGGGCCGGTTTCATCTTAGGGGTCAGCGGCACACTCTATGCAGGAATCAATCACCGCCGCATCAGATCCAGCTGCTGTGGAAAGAAAATAGAAGCTTCTTTGGATGTGGATACCACCACGCCCACCAAAGCGTAGTTTTTACTTTCCCGGAACTCTCACCCCTCAATAGAATGTTCAGCAAGCGCCCAGATGTTGTCACTGCCCGTGTCTCAGTAGCATATTGGAAGAAACAGGTGCGAATGGCTTTTGAGATCAAAGACAATAATAGATTACAGAAATGCTCTAAGAAGTTAATGGAGTGGGAAGATATTCTTCACAGCAAGAAAGCAGAGTTCTATCAGAACAAGCCAACAAATCAGAGACATCTACCAGCCATGAGAATCAGACAACTTCCGGCCGCTGCAGATGCCCCACGGATCCAGGAATGGGTACCACAACCTCTCAGATGGGACTAGCAGATAAAACCTCATCATCTGGATACTGCCAAAAGATACCTTCATCACTCGGGAAGACATTCTGTAGAGTGCTAATGATTCTGAAAAGACGATTACATTCCTTCTCTAAAAGGGCTGTAATGATCTTATTCCTACTCTTCTCTTTCACTTTACAGAGGTTATTATGAAGTTTTACAAGATGATTCAAGAGGACTATAGTATTTATGGAAGGCATTCTATACTTTATAGGGGAATAAAAAGCGATGAAACGGTTTTCAGAAAGTGTTTGGGAAAACCCCGGGTGACAAAATACCCCCCCCCCGGACAAAAAAAATGGGAGGGGGGGGGGTGTTTTGCCTAAAGGTTTTTTCCCACCCTAGGGTAGAAACCCAAATGGCCTCCCTTGCACTTTCCAACCTTGACCGAGCCTCTTCCAAGTTATCCTCTGTTGAGAAGAGGAAAGATGTTGTTGAAAGACAGATTAAAGTACAGATAGAGGCGTATGCTCTTGTTCCTAAAGGGATTGAAAGTAATCCTACAATCATCTATTATACGAAGGAGAGGGAACGAGTATCTATAAAGCAAGATACTGAATTAACTGCTCTAGAGACCAAGATACGAACTATTGAGGCGAAGAAGCAGGCAGCCATAGATAAGTTTGATGCTGATCTAGAGGCTCTTGAGGCCAAGAAGACTGCTCTTCAGAATACTTTAAAGTCAGAGGCTGAACGCTACACTTCAGAGATACAGCGAGTGACAGAGAAGTTAGAGGATCCAGAGCCTCAAACACCTGCCTTTAGAAGACTGAAGGCTGATCTTGCCAATCTAGTTCTAGAGGAGATTACTGCCCAAGAGGAGTTTCAGGAAGCGAATGCTAAATATCGCGATGAACATGATAAACAGAGTCGCAGACAGATGGCAGAGCAGCAACTGATTTGGAAGCAGCATCTAGCGGCTGAGAGGCTCAAGGAACAAGAGGAGCGTGAGAAGATAGAGCGGGTCAAGGACCAGGAGCGGCAGGCTGAGATGGATAGGGCGATTAAGCGGGCAGAGGAGGCAAAGGCGAAGGGGCCTGTTAAACCCTATATTATCAAGATACATCCCAACACTCCTTACAGCATTAAAGAGTTACTTGCCATGAAAAAGGATGACTTTGATGAAGAGGAAAACACTCTATGGGATAATAAGTATGGGGAGGCGCAATACAGAGAGGGTATCAAGAAGTGGGATGTGACGGAGATTGTGGCCAAATGATTATCTGTACCTCCAGATAGAATGGAATCCATAATCGTATCACCCATGATCTATGTTCTGTTATGTGAAGAGGACAAATACTATATAGGAATAACTTATAATTTAAATATCCGGATAGCCCAACACATCTCCGGCTCTGGGGCCAAATGGACTCGTCTGTACAAGCCAAAAAAGGTGATAGAGATTATCCACGAAGGTATCACATCTACGACGGAAAATGAGGTGACTCTACGCTATAAAGAACTTTTTGGTAGTGAGAATGTTCGTGGTGGAAGTTATTGTAAAGTCTAGGTAGAATGACTTGCCTGAGACGTCTTTTATATCGTTGGCGGATGCGCAGGGGCCTCATAGGCCGCTCCTTGTCCGAGATTAATCTGAAGCAGTTAGAAGAGCATCCTTTATCTGGTCGACCTCTATGGATGAGTTGAGCGCATAAAATTATCCTAGTAAAAACCTGCATACTATATAGACATGCCTATCATCTTCCAGATACCAGAGAGCGGCTTTCATGCCAACAAGAAGACTGGTGAGCCTTTAAGACCTTTTACGCAGAAACTCTATACAGGCAAATTGAACGCACTTGCTAAGGCAGGGTACTCTGATATTACCAGTATTTGGAAGAACAGCCAGAAGGTAATTAAGGTCATTAAAGATCTCACAGGAGATGGCGAGACAGACTCTGACAATATGAAGAGGCGCCAGTTCCTGTCAGCCATCTTTTCTGTCTCTCCAGAAGAAAAAACCAAGAAGAGTAACTGGCTCTATAGGTATTACCAGAAATGTCTTCCAGGGCAGAACAAAATGACTGGAAAGGAATGGGTGCCTAAGAGAGAGTTCAAGGAGTAAGAGACGCCTGTAATAAATTTATAAGAGTCAAGTGAGAGTGTCGAAAGTCTTTCGCGGACAGAGGGCCTATTTTTTCTAGTCATAATAATGAGCAGAAAAAGAAGAGCACAGAGATTTTTATGTC
>Ga0304728_1001063_pt1 | contig 20474 bp, 20 predicted proteins | sample C_130625_MF_Meta_FD_190476 | JGI IMG/M metagenome (GOLD analysis project Ga0304728, IMG submission 190476) | Freshwater microbial communities from Lake Croche, Canada to study carbon cycling - C_130625_MF_MetaG (v2) (version 2) | ecosystem: Environmental > Aquatic > Freshwater > Lake | place... | reverse complement strand
CTGCCGAAGCGATCGCACGCCCGTCTCGCCGGCCAATTCCGGCCGCAGTGCGGCGATCTGACGGTCGGACAGGCCATTGTGCTTGCAGCGCCGAAGGAGTTCGCCGTCGAGCACCGGAGCCTCAAGAAGTTCCGCCCGCAGCGTCACCAAGCCGTTGATCTGTTCGACGAACCACGGGTCCACAGCCGAGGCCTCGGCGACCTCCTCGACGCTCGCACCCATCCGTAGCGCGAGTTCAATGTCGTAGAGCCGTCCCTCGGTGGGAGTGCGCAAGCGGGCGAGAACATCATTGACCCACCCATCCTCATCGGGCGCGGTCCAGAAGCCGGCGCGGGTGGTCTCCAGTGACCGCATCACCTTCCCGACGGCCTCGATGAAGTTTCGGCCCATCGACATCGCCTCGCCGACCGACTTCATCGTGGTGGTCAACGTCGGGTCGGCGCCGGGGAATTTCTCGAAGGCGAACCGCGGGGCTTTGACAACTACGTAGTCCAGCGTCGGCTCGAAGCAGGCCGGAGTCTCCTTGGTGATGTCATTGACGATCTCGTCGAGGGTGTAGCCGATGGCCAGTTTGGCGGCGATCTTCGCGATCGGGAATCCGGTGGCCTTCGAGGCCAATGCACTGGAACGCGACACCCGTGGGTTCATCTCAATGACGATGAGCCGTCCGTCTTTCGGATCGACCGCGAACTGGATATTGCACCCGCCGGTGTCGACGCCGACCTCACGCAGGATCGCGATGGCCAGGTCGCGCATGGTCTGATACTCGCGATCGGTCAGCGTCATCGCCGGAGCGACGGTCACCGAGTCACCGGTATGCACACCCATCGGGTCGACGTTCTCGATTGAGCAAACCACCACGACGTTGTCGTTACTGTCCCGCATCAGTTCAAGTTCGTATTCCTTCCAGCCGTAGATCGACTCCTCGATCAACACGTTTGCCGATGGTGACGCTGCCAGTCCATCGCCGGCCATGCGTTCGACATCCTCAAGCGACTTCGCCATTCCGGATCCGAGACCACCCATGGTGAATGACGGCCGCACCACGACCGGCAGGCCCAGTTCGGCGACGGTCTCGCGCACCTCCGCCATCGTGTAACACACTGCGCTGCGGGCGGATTCACCATCGACCTTGGCGACGATATCCTTGAATTTCTGCCGGTCCTCGCCGCGTTGAATAGCCTCGAAGTCCGCGCCGATCAGTTCTACGTTGTGGCGTTCCAACGCTCCGTTCTCATACAGCGCGACCGCGGTGTTCAGTGCGGTCTGACCGCCGAGGGTGGCCAGCAGGGCGTCGATTGGGTTGCCGCGTTCGGCCTGCTGGACGATCACCTTCTCGACGAACTCCGCGGTGATGGGTTCGACGTAGGTGTGATCGGCGTACTCCGGATCTGTCATGATCGTGGCCGGGTTGGAGTTCACCAGGGTCACCGTCAGGCCCTCGGCGCGCAACACCCGGCAGGCCTGGGTGCCGGAGTAGTCGAACTCGCAGGCCTGGCCGATAACGATCGGCCCAGATCCGATCACGAGCACGTGGTTGAGGTCGGTTCTGCGTGGCATCTAGCGGTCTCTCCTGTCCATCAGGTCGACGAATTGATCGAACAGGTAGTTGGCGTCATGCGGTCCCGCCGCGGCCTCGGGGTGATACTGCACCGAGAAAGCTCGGCCATCAACGAGTTTCACGCCCTCCACCACGCCGTCGTTGGCGCAGGTGTGGCTGACGGTAGCCGGGCCGAAGTCAGTCGCGAAGACTTCGCCTGCTTCACCTTCCAATGCGAAGCCGTGGTTCTGCGCGGTGACCGCAACTCGGCCCGTGGCGTGATCGATCACCGGGACATTGATACCGCGGTGTCCGAACACCATCTTGTAGGTGCTGCGGCCCAGCGCCCGACCGAGAATCTGGTTTCCGAAACAGATTCCGAATAGGGGGATCCCGGCACCAAGGATCTCGCGAGTGACACCGACGACTCGGTCTGCGGTGGCGGGATCACCCGGCCCGTTGGACAAGAACACGCCGTCAGGTGCGAGGTCGGTGATCTGATCGAACGTCGCCGAGGAGGGCAGCACGTGTGTACGGATCCCGCGCTGCGCGAAATTGCGTGGGGTGTTGGTTTTGATTCCCAGGTCGAGTGCGACGACCGTGAACCGCTGCGGCCCCTGTGCTTCCACGACGTAGCTGTTCTCGGTGCTGACTTCGCCGCAGAGGTCGGCCCCGAGCATGGTGGGCTGATCGCAGACCCGGCGCAGTAGTTCGGTCTCGTCGGCCAGTGCCGGACCGGAGAACACCCCGGCCCGCATCGAACCGCGGGTGCGCAGGTGACGGACCACCGCGCGGGTGTCCACACCGGCGATGCCGACGATGTTCTGCCGAATCAGTTCGTCCTCGAGAGTGCCGGTGGCCCGCCAGTTGGAGACCCGCGGTGACGGATCGCGCACGACGTAGCCGGCCACCCAGATCTTGTCTCCGCGGCTTTCGCCATCCTCGTGGTTCCAACCGGTGTTGCCGATCTGGGGCGCCGTGGCGATCACGATCTGACGGTGGTAGCTCGGATCGGTCAGGGTTTCCTGGTAGCCCGACATTCCGGTGGAGAACACCGCTTCGCCGAGGGTCTGACCGATCGCCCCGAAGGCGGTGCCGGCGTAGACAATCCCGTCCTCAAGTACCAGGACGGCCTTGGTTCCAGTCACGCTGCTCCCGTCTCCATGTCCGATGGTGTCCACTGTGCGTACCTGCTGCGGTCGTCGCCGCGGAAACCGGTGTCGATCTCGGTTCCTGATGGCAGCCGCCACCGGAACACCAAGATCGCGGCAGGGTTCTCTGCGCCTCCCCCGCCGGAAATCACCTTGCCCGCAAGGGCTTTCTCGGTGCGGACCGCAGTGACCGATTCCGCCGGAATCCAGATCGGGCTCGCTCCGGAGCGTTCCAGCAGGATGCCTTCGGGGTATCGGGTGAGCACCGCCTTGGACCGGTAACCAAGGTCGCCGACGGCCACTCGGTCAAGCCAGTGCGACGCGAATGTGCTGCCGACGTAGAGGCCGCGCGCGGGCGCGATCACGGCCGGGCGCAGCAGGTCTGGCAGCGACGGCAACACACCGATCTGCTCGACCTGCCGACGTGCCCGGCTCCTCCATCCGCCCAGCATCCGCCGGACGATGACGCCGATCGCGATCACCACGACGATCCCGAATATGTAGGTCCCAACCGCCGTGGGGGTGTTCACAGCTGCGCCTCGCCGTTGCGGGCGGTGATCTTTCCGCGTAACAGAGTCGCGGTAACCGTGGCAGGCAGGGTCATCGACTCATACGGGGTGTTGGCAGAGCGACTGGCCAGGGCGGCGCCGCTGACGGTCCAGGATGCATCCGGATCGATCACCGCGAGGTTGGCCGGTTCGCCGACCTCGAGTGGGCGGCCCTGATCCTCCAGACCGACGATGCGGGCCGGGTTCTCGCTCATCACCTTGGCCACACCCCGCCAGTCGAGCAGGCCTGGCTCGACCATCGTTGACACCACCACCGACAGTGCGGTCTGCAATCCCAACATGCCTGGCCGAGCCCGGCTGAACTCACAGCACTTCTCCTGCTCGGCATGCGGCGCGTGGTCGGTGGCCACACAGTCGATAGCCCCGTCTGCCAGCGCTCGGCGCAGCGCCTGGATGTCGGAGACCTCACGCAGCGGCGGGTTCACCCGGTTCACCCCGTCGTAGCTGGACAATCGACTGTCGTCGAGTAGCAGATGGTGCGGTGTCACCTCGGCGGTGATCGAGATCCCCTGCTGCTTAGCCCATTTCAGGATCTCAACCGTGCCGGTCGTCGAGGCGTGGCAGATGTGGACGCGGGCGCCGGCATCGCGGGCCAGCAGCGCGTCGCGAGCCACGATGGACTCCTCGGCGGCCCGGGGCCAGCCGGCCAGACCCAGCCGCGCGGCGTTGGGTCCCTCGTGGGCCACCGCTCCCACCGTAAGCCGGGGCTCCTCGGCATGTTGGGCGATAAGCACTCCCAGCCCGGCGGCGTACTCCAGAGCTCGCCGCATCACCAATGGGTCGGCCACGCAGACCCCGTCGTCGGAGAACAGTCGCACGCCGGCGACACCGGCGGCCATCAGTCCCATCTCGGTGAGTTGCGTGCCCTCCAGGCCGACCGTCACCGCACCGACCGGATGAACGTCAACCAGACCGACCTGCTGGCCGCGACGCCACACATGGTCGGTCACCACCGGACTGTCAGCCACCGGATCGGTGTTGGCCATCGCGAACACGGCGGTGAAGCCGCCCAGTGCCGCTGCGGCCGAACCGGTTGCGATGTCCTCGGCGTACTCCCGGCCAGGCTCGCGCAGGTGAGTGTGCAGGTCGACCAGGCCGGGCAGCAGCACCTGTCCAGCCGCCTCGATGACGTCCGCGCCCCTGGGCGCCTTGACCGTGGGCCCGATCTCGGCAATCTGGCCGTCGGCAACTAGCACGTCGACCGGGTCACCCTCGCCATAGAGCCGGACACCCTTGATCAGAACCGGCCTCGGTATCGACGTCGTCATACGCTCACCGCCTCGTCGGTTCCGATCAGCAGGTGGAACAGCACGGCCATCCGGACATGGACTCCGTTGGAAACCTGTTGCAGCACAGCCGATTGCGACGAGTCGGGAACGGAGAAGGAGATCTCCATTCCGCGCAGCATCGGGCCGGGGTGCAGCACCACCGCATGGTCGGGCAGCATCGACTGACGGCGTTCGGAGAGGCCGAAACGCACCGAGTACTCGCGTTCGGAGGGGAAGAAGCCCCCATTCATCCGCTCGGCCTGGACACGAAGCATCATCACCGCGTCGGCGGCGGGCAGTTCGGCGTCGAGGTCATGGGAAACGGTCGCATGCCCCCACTCGCCCACCCCGGTTGGCAGCAGGGTCGGCGGGGCCACCAGCACCACCTCGGCGCCGAGGGTGTTCAGCAGTGCGACGTTGGATCGGGCCACCCGGCTGTGCAGGATATCGCCGACAATCACCACCCGCCGGCCCTCGATATCGCCGAGGCGCTGCCGGATGGTGAGTGCGTCAAGCAGTGCCTGGGTGGGGTGTTCGTGGGTGCCGTCCCCGGCGTTGACCACCGACGGACCAGAGGCGTCGTCCTCAAGAGTCCACTCCGCCAACTGCTGCGCTGCACCCGATGCCGGATGCCGGATGATCAGCATGTCCGCACCGGCGGCCCGCAGGGTCAGCGCAGTGTCGCGCAGCGACTCCCCCTTCGCCGCCGAGGAACCCGAGGAGCTGACGTTGATGACGTCCGCACTCATCCACTTGCCGGCCACCTCGAACGACACCCGGGTGCGGGTGGAGTTCTCGTAGAACATCGTGATGATGGTTCGGCCGCGCAGGGTGGGCAGCTTCTTGACCTCGCGACCCAGCAGCGCCTGGCGGAACCGGTCGGCGTTGTCCAGGATCGCCGTGGCGTCCTCGCGAGTCAGATCACTGGCGGACAGCAGATGTCTCATCGGCGCCATCTCCTCTTCGCGCAAGCGCTCATCGGCGCCGTGTCCTCTTCGCGCAAGCGCTCATCGGCGCCATCTCCTCTTCGCGCAAGCGCTCATCGGCGCCATCTCCTCTTCGCGCAAGCGCTCATCGGCGCCATCTCCTCTTCGCGCAAGCGCTCATCGGCGCCATCTCCTCTTCGCGCAAGCGCTCATCGGGGAGGCCCTCCCTCCGGCGCGATCCAGATTCCCTCGACACCATCGTCCTCGACCAGCCGCACCTTGACGTTCTCGGCGCGCGAGGTTGGCACGTTCTTGCCGACGTAGTCCGCGCGCAGCGGCAATTCGCGGTGGCCGCGGTCGACGAGCACCGCCAACTGGATCGCGGTAGGCCTGCCGATATCGCGCAGCGCGTCCAGCGCCGAGCGGACCGAGCGCCCGGTGTAGAGCACGTCGTCGACGAGGATCACCAGAGAGCCGTCGATGCCTCCGGCGGGTATCGAGGTCTCCTCCAGCGCGCGGGGCGGCTTGAAGTCGAGGTCGTCGCGGTAGAGCGTGATGTCGATTCCGCCGTGGGCGACGGTGACGCCGCTGAATTCGTTGATCTTCTCGGCGAGCCGACTCGCCAGTGTGACCCCGCGGGTCGGGATTCCCAGCAGCACCACACGCGGGGCGTCAGCACCGTCGAGGGCGGTTTTCTCAATGATCTGGTGGGCCATGCGGGAAACGGTTCTACCGACGTCCGCATCGGAGGAGAGTTCACGGTCAGTGGCGCCCACGAGCTACCCGGACCTCCTTCTCCGCCTCTCAGGACGGATCGTTAAAGGATGTCGACTGCTTTCGCAGCCTAGCACCCCGGTCTACCGAATCGGTCTTCAGTAGACTGCCCACGGTGAATCTCGCAGACAACCGAACATCTGTCGCCGAGGCGACCCAAGCCGGCCTTCTCTCCGGAGCGGTCACCCTCGTTTGGCACCGCGGGAATGTGCTGCAGGTCAACGAAATCGGCCACCGTGACATCGAGGCGGGGTTGCCGATGCAGCGCGACACGATCTTCCGGATCGCCTCGATGACCAAACCGGTGACGGTGGCGGCTGCGATGGCGCTGGCCGAGGAAGGCAAGCTCGCACTGACGGATCCGGTCAGCCAGTGGTTACCTGAAATGGCTGACATGCGGGTACTCATCGATCCGACCGGACCCCTGGACGACACCGTGGCGGCTCGGCGGCCGATCACCATCGAAGACCTGATGACCCACCGCAGCGGACTGGCCTACGCGTTCTCCGTGGGTGGTCCGATCAGCCGCGCCTACGGCCAGGTGTCGCTCCGCCAGGATCAGGATCACTGGCTTGCGGAGGTGGCGGCGCTGCCACTGTTGCACCAGCCTGGCGAGCGGCTGACCTACAGCCACGGCACCGAGGTTCTCGGCATCGCCCTGTCGCGGATCGAAGGCAAGCCGCTGCATGCAGTGCTCAGCGAACGGATCCTGGAACCGCTGGGCATGACCGATACCGGCTTCTTCATCTCGGCGGACAAACGCGGGCGTGCGGCAACCATGTACCGACTCGACGAGGCCGGGACGCTGCGGGACGACATGATGGGTCCGATTCCGGTGAAGGAACCGAGGTTCTGTCAGGGCGGCGCCAGTCTGGTGTCCACTGCCGACGACTATCTGCGATTCGCGCGGATGCTGCTGGGTGGCGGCACTGTCGATGGCGTTCGCGTGCTGTCCGAGGAATCCGTGCGGACGATGCGCTCCGACCGGCTCACCGAGGAACAGAAAGATCAGCCCTTCCTGGGTGCGCCGTTCTGGGTGGGACGAGGATTCGGCCTGAATTTATCCGTGGTTACCGACCCGGCGAAGTCGGCGCAACTATTCGGCGCGGGCGGACTAGGCGCATTCAGTTGGCCGGGGGCCTACGGAACCTGGTGGCAGGCCGATCCGGCCAACGACCTGATTCTGATCTACCTGATTCAGAACTATCCCGACCTCAACGCGGCAGCGGCGGCGGCCGTCGCAGGAAACACCTCACTGGCGAAACTGCAGACGGCGCAACCAAAATTCGTCCGGCGCACCTACCAAGCGATGGAGTTGTAAGCCTCAGGCCTCGGGTGCGGCACCGCGAACCGCTGCGGCCGCGGCCCGGATCTGCGGTGTCAGCAACATCAGCTGGCCGAGGACTCCGTTGACGAAACCGGGTGACTCATCGGTGGAGAGTTCCTTCGCGAGCTGGACCGCCTCATCCACGGCGACCGGTTCCGGCACGTCGTCGGCGTACAACAATTCCCATACCGCGACCCGCATAATGGCGCGGTCGACGGCCGGCAGACGCTCCAGTGTCCAGCCCTGCAGGTGTGAGGTGATCAACTCGTCGATGTGTGCCGCGTGTTCGGTAACCCCGCGGGCGACGGTCGCGGTGTACGGGTTCAGCGCTGAGACATCGTGGTTGGACCCGGCCAGCGATGTGCGCGAATCGACCACTTCGGCTGCAGACAGCCCGCGGGCCTCGGCTTCAAAAAGCAGATCGACCGCACGCTTGCGAGCCTGATGGCGGCCCTTATCAGGCTTGCGGTCGGCCATGGCTAGGTATTCACGCGGCCTAGGTAGTTGCCGTCGCGCGAATCTACCTTCAGCTTGTCGCCGGTGTTGATGAACAGCGGAACCTGGATCTCGGCGCCGGTTTCCAGCGTCGCCGGCTTGGTACCAGCGCTGGACCGGTCGCCCTGCAGTCCAGGCTCGGTGCTGGCGACCACGAGTTCGACAGTCGTGGGGAGCTCGATGTAGAGCGGAGCGCCCTCATTGAAGGCGATCTGAACCGGCATGCTCTCCAACAGGAAGTTGGCGGCGTCGCCGACGAGCGACTCCGGCAGCGAATGCTGTTCGTAGTCCTGGCTGTCCATGAAGACGAAGTCGTTGCCGTCCCGGTAGAGATAGGTGGTGTCGCGCCGATCCACCGTCGCGGTCTCCACCTTCACGCCGGCGTTGTAGGTCTTGTCGACGACCTTTCCGGAGAGCACGTTCTTGAGCTTGGTCCGAACGAAGGCCGGCCCCTTACCGGGCTTTACGTGCTGGAACTCGATGATGGTCCAGAGTTGGCCGTCGATGTTCAGCACGAGGCCGTTCTTGAAGTCGGCAGTGGATGCCACGGTGGGTCGTTCTCCTTCATTCTGCGGGGCCGCCTAGAGGATGGCCAGGTCCTTCGGGAACCGGGTCAGCAACTCAGGGCCCCGCTCGCCGACGACCAGAGTGTCCTCGATGCGGACACCACCTCGGTCGGGCAGGTAAACACCGGGTTCCACGGTCACCACGGAGCCAGCACGAAGTGTACCGGCGGCGGCAGAGTTGATTCCCGGGGCTTCATGGATCTGCAATCCGACGCCGTGGCCGAGGCCATGCCCGAAGTGCTCGCCATAGCCCGCGTCGACGATCACCCGTCGGGCCGCGTCGTCGACATCGCACAAACCGGCGCCGACCGCCAGCGCCTCACGACCGGACTGCTGCGCAGCCGACACCACGCCGAAGATTTCGCGCTGCCAGTCCGCCGGTGGACCCAGGACGAAGGTGCGCGTCATATCGGAGTGGTAGCCGCCGAGCAGGGCCCCGAAGTCGATCTTGACGAAGTCGCCCCGGCCCAGCACCGCCTCGGTGGGCCGATGGTGCGGAACCGCGGAATTGGCGCCGGCCGCGACGATGGTCTCAAAGGAGCGCCCGTCGGCGCCGTGGTCGACCATCAAAGACTCCAACTCCCGAGCCACCTCACGTTCGGTACGTCCGGCCCGGAGGCCACCATTGCCGACCAGATCCGCCAGGGCCGCGTCGGCGGCCGCGCAGGCCGCTCGCAACAGGGCGATCTCACCGGCATCCTTGATCTCCCGCAATGCTTCGACGACACCCGACGCACGCACCAGTTGCGCCCCGCCATGCCCCAGCCGCGCATCGGAGAGCGCCCCGGAGAGCGCATCGAACCCGTCGACGGTGACGACGTGGCTTTCGAATCCGATTCGGTGAGCACCCGACGATGCAGCCCTGGCCACCAGATGACGGCCACAGGCCCGCTCGATAACCGTGTCGAGGTCCGGTGCCTGGCGCAACGCCTGAGTCCGGTACCGCGAGTCGGTTACCAGCACCGAGTCGGCCCCGGATTCGGTATCCGACGCTGCGGCGAACACCAGCAACGCCGCGTTGGAGCCGGTGAATCCAGATAGATAGCGCACATTGACCAGGTCGCTGACCAGCAGCGCATCCAGGCCGTCTGCCGCCAGTCGGGCCGCCAGCAGGGTCCGACGTTGGGAATGTGTCACGGGCGGAGACGCTACTCGCTAGGCTGCATACCCATGACTACGTGGTTACCGCGCGGACTGGTGTTGGCGCTCGGGATGGTGCTCGTCCGACTGGTGCAGGGGACGCTGATCAACACCTATCCCACCAAGGCCGGAATGATCAGCCTGGCGCTGGTTGTGCTCTTCGGCATCGCGGCGTTCGTGTGGGCTCTGCTGGACGGTATGTCCGACGCGCGGGCCAACCCGGATCCGGACCGCCGTCGCGACCTGGCGATGCGCTGGTTGTTGGCCGGCCTGTTCGCCGGCTTCGTCAGCGGCCTCGTCGTCTTTCTGATCTCGCTGGTCTACCACGCCGTCTATGCCGAAGGCATCGTGCCGGAGCTGTCGGTGTTCGCGGCGTTCACGACGCTGCTCGTATTCCTGCCCGCGATGCTGGCGGTCGCGGTAGGCCGTCGGCTGGTGGACCGCACGCGGCCCCCGCAGGAGCGCCGACGCGTCACCGACGGTATCGAGACGGATGTGTTCGACGCGGTGCGCGACGACGACCCGCGAACCGGACCCATCGCGCCGGTGGCAGTCGCATCGGCAGGCGCTGCCGCCGTCGATTATCCGGAGACCTACACCTCCCCGGTCGCACTCGCCGAACGCGAGGAAGCCGACGACGCCACCGAACAGATCGTCGGACAGATTCACGACGAGACCGCGCAGATCGAATCCGAGATCGACCGGATTCAGGCCGAGGGCGACAGCAAGCACTGAAACACTCGAGTGGCCGTCACGCGGGCGCTACCACCGCGAGACCGCCCGCACTGCGCGCGACCGGATTCATGTGAGCCTCTTCTACTGTGCCGCCAGATATCGCAAGGCGAGCAGGTAACCCTGTACGCCCAGGCCGATTATCACTCCGGTGGCAATCGCGCTCAGATACGAGTGGTGGCGAAAGTCTTCGCGCGCATGCACGTTCGAGATATGCACCTCGATGAGAGGGGCGCGCAGTTCGGAGCAGGCGTCCCGCAGCACAATCGAAGTGTGCGTGAGCGCGCCGGCGTTCAGAATCACCGGATCCTCGGCGTCAGCGGCGGCGTGCAACCAGTTCAGCAACTCCGCCTCGCTGTCGCTCTGACGGACCACAACGGCCAGTCCAAGTTCGGCGGCCTCGGCTTCGATCATCGCTACCAGTTCGGCAAAGGTCGTCGTGCCGTACACCTGAGGCTCCCGCTGACCGAGTCGGCCCAGATTCGGCCCGTTGAGCACCATAACCGTTGTCACGGCTGTGTATCCTCCCCGCCCGGGCGGGCAACATCGGCATAGGCGGCGGCCAACAGGGCCGGATCCGGCCCCTCGAGTCTGCCCGGTTTTGCCAGACCGTCGAGAACTACGAAGCGCAACACTCCCGACCGGGTCTTCTTGTCTCCCGCCATATAACCGAGTAGTTCAGGTAGGGCGTCGGCGTCGTAGCTCACCGGCAGGCCCAGCGCCATCAGCACATCGCGATGGCGTTGGACGGTCGCGGTGTCCAATCGCCCGGCCAGCCGAGCCAATTCGGCCGCGAACACCAGACCCACGGACACCGCCGCACCGTGTCGCCATCGGTAGCGTTCGCGGCGTTCGATGGCGTGGGCCAGAGTGTGTCCGTAGTTGAGGATCTCCCGCAGCGCCGACTCCTTCTCGTCGGCGGCCACCACCGTGGCCTTGACCGCGATCGCACGCCGAACCAGTTCGGGAAGGACCGAACCGGATGGGTCGACCGCCGCCTGCGGATCGGCCTCGATCAGATCCAGGATCACCGGATCGGCGATGAATCCGGCCTTGACCACTTCGGCCATTCCCGCCACCAACTCGTTGGGCGGCAGTGTCTCCAGCATCGCGAGGTCGACGATCACGGCGGCGGGCTGATGGAACGCCCCGACGAGATTCTTACCGGCGTCGGTGTTGATACCCGTCTTACCGCCGATGGCGGCATCGACCATCGCCAGCAGCGTCGTCGGGACATGGACGATATCGACTCCCCGCAGCCAGGTTGCTGCGGCGAAACCCGCAACATCTGTGGCGGCACCGCCACCGAGGCTGACGATCGCGTCGGTGCGGCCGATTCCGATCCGGCCCAGCACCTCCCAGAGGAAAGCCACCACCTGTAGATCCTTGCCGGCCTCGGCATCGGGAAGCTCGATACGGTGGGCTTCAATCCCCTTGTCGGACATATGATTTCGGATTGCTTCGGCGGTCTGGGTCAGAACCGGCTGATGCAGTATCGCAACTTTATGCCGGGAACCAAGCACCTCGCCCAACTCGCCGAGCAGTCCGGTGCCGACAATCACCGGATATGGCGGGTCGACGGCGACTTCGATGGTGACGGGCGCAGCACTGGACGCCGCTGTATCAGTTGGGCTCACTTGCGGATACCGGCGCGTCGGGCCGCCAACGTGGCGGGCGTGACCGGTGTGACCGGTTCCGGCGCGCTGGCGACTGCATCGGATGGTGACGGAACTGCACCGGCGGCCGACAGTCGTCGCCAGGGCGGCCGTCTGCGCCGCGGCGGTACCGGACTCTCAAGGCGGCCAACGAGATAGCGGACGACAGCGCCGGGGTTACGTCGATTGGTGTTGATCCTGATCGTCGCGGCCTGTCGATACAGCGGAACCCGAGCGTTGACCAGTTCGCGGTATTTGTCGGCGCGGTCAGGCCCGGCCAGCAGTGGACGCACAGTGCTGCCACTGGTCCGGCGAATCCCTTCGGCTGCACTGATCTCCAGGTAGACAACCGTCTGACCGGCCAGTGCATCGCGCACCCCGGGGGTGGTCAATGCGCCGCCTCCCAGGGACAGGATGCCGTCATGGCTTTCCAATGCTTCGCGAATGACCTGCTCCTCGATTCGACGGAATCCGGTTTCGCCATCACCGCTGAAGATCTCGGCGATTGTTCGGCCGGTTCGCTGCTCGATCACGGCGTCGGTGTCGATCAGCCCGCACCCGATGGCCTTGGCCAGCCGCCGCCCGATAGTGGACTTACCCGAACCGGGCAGCCCGATCAGCACAGCTTTCGGTACCATCTCCGCTACCCCGACAGCCGTACCGAGTCTGAATCAGCGACCGCCTCACGCTCGCTCAGCGCACGCCGGTAACCGTCGATATTGCGGCGGGTCTCGGCCAGCGAGTCACCGCCGAACTTCTCCAGCGCCGCCCGGGCGAGGACCAGGGCGACCATGGTCTCGACCACCACACCCGCGGCCGGGACAGCGCACACGTCGGAGCGTTGGTGGATCGCCACGGCCTGCTCGCCGGTGGACAAGTCGACGGTGGCGAGCGCTCGGGGCACGGTGGAGATCGGCTTCATCGCGGCGCGGACCCGCAGGGCCTGGCCGTTGGTCATGCCGCCTTCCAGTCCGCCGGCCCGATTGGTGGACCGCATCACCCCGTCGGGCCCGGGGTACATCTCATCGTGGGCGCCGCTGCCGCGTCGGCGGGCAGTGGCGAAGCCGTCGCCGATCTCAACACCCTTGATCGCCTGAATACCCATTACGGCTGCGGCAAGCTGGCTGTCGAGCTTGCTCTCGCCGCTGGTGAACGACCCAAGTCCGATCGGCAGGCCGTGCACGACGACCTCCACCACCCCGCCAAGGGTGTCGCCGTCGCGTTTGGCGGCCTCGATCTCGGCGATCATGGACTTCTCGGCCGCGGCGTCAAACGCCCGAACCGGGCTGTCGTCGATGTGCGGCAGGTCGGCGATGGTCGGCGGCGGGCCGTCGTAGGGAACCGACGCGCCGATCGACACCACGTGCGACACCACATCGACGCCGAGTGCCTGGCGCAGGAACGCCCTGGCAATGGTTCCAGCCGCGACGCGCGCGGCGGTCTCCCGGGCGCTGGCGCGTTCGAGTACCGGCCGGGCGTCGTCGAATCCGTACTTGAGCATGCCGGCGTAATCGGCGTGACCGGGACGCGGCCGGGTCAGCGGGGCGTTGCGCGCGCTGTCGGATGCCAGTGCGTCGACGTCAACCGGGTCGGCGGCCATCACAGTCTCCCACTTCGGCCACTCAGAATTGCCAATCTCGATAGCGATCGGCCCGCCCAGGGTGCTGCCGTGCCGGATGCCGGCCAACACGGTGACCTCGTCCTGCTCAAACTTCATTCGGGCACCACGGCCGTAGCCGAGTCGGCGGCGGGCCAACTCGACGCCGAGATCGGACGAGGTGACCCGCACCCCGGCAACCATGCCTTCGACCACAGCCACCAGGGCGCGGCCGTGAGATTCACCAGCGGTGGTCCATCGCAACACGCGGTTATCTTCCCACGTCGGCAACGCGGTGCCCAAAATGACGGACTTGAGCCGGGGCGCGCCGCATGACGCCGGGGTACCGCGCTGACTTCAGAACACTGCCAGCGCGGCGGACGCCAGGCTCGCCACACACATCGACGGCCCGTGCGGCAGGAGGGGCAGGAGGGTACGACGCCGGCGCACCACCGCGATCACACCGAGGGTCGCAGTCAGCATGGGTGCCGCGAGTGCGGCCAACGTCCACACCTCAGGCCCGAAGGCCCCCGTCAACGCGCCCAGTGCCAGAGCCAGTTTGACGTCACCGGCACCCATGCCCGACGGGTCGGCCAGGTGAACTACCAGGTAAAGCCCGCCCAGTGCCAGTCCACCCATCAGTGCGGGAGTTCCCCGGCCTGTGGCTGCCGCGCCTGTCAGGATCACCACCGCGCCGGTCAGCGTGAGCGCGTTAGGCAGGCGGCGGACACGAACATCGACGAGGGACAGTGCGGCCGCCCACGCGACCACAATTGCGCATCCCAGTACCCCGGCGGCGCCCATGTCCGGGCACGCTAGCCCAGTGCCGCCGCCATCTGCTCTCGCGGCGCAGGCAGGCCTGTGAATTGTTCGACCTGACTGAAGGCCTGGTGCAGCAGCATCTGCAGTCCGCTGATCACCTCGCCGCCCGACTCGGCCACCGCCTGTGCAAGAGGTGTGGGCCACGGGTCGTAGATCGCGTCGAGCAACACCGGGACCGGCGCGAAGCGGTCCGCGTACCCGGCCGCGGCGACAGCCGGGATCGTGCTCACGAGGACGTCGACGTCGGCGATGACGACGCGCAGATCCGCGGCACCGAGGTCACCGAACGTCGTCGCCACCCCCAGGGCTGATCCCACGTCGAGTGCACCGGCGGCTTTCTCACGACTTCGTGCCAGCACTGTGATCTCGGTGATACCGAGTTCGGCCAGTCCGGCGACCGCGGCCGGTGCGGTGCCACCGGAACCGACGACAACCGCGCGGCGCAGATCACGTCGGTGCGCCAGTGCGCCGGCGACACCATCGACATCGGTGTTATCGGCGCGCCAGCCCGCACCGGTGTGCACCAGGGTGTTGGCCGAACCAACCAGTTCGGCACGGGCGGTACGCACGTCAGCGAAGCGCAATGCGGCGAACTTCCCGGGCATTGTCACCGACACACCTATCCACTCCGGGCCGAAAGCGCTTACCAACGTGGGTAATTCGTCAGCCGTGCACTCGATGCGGTCATAAGTCCAGTCGTCAAGGCCGAGCGCGCGGTAAGCCGCCAGGTGCAGTTGCGGTGAACGCGAGTGCGCGACCGGCGAACCGAGGATGGCGGCTTTACGCGGGTTCGCCATCGCGCGCGTTCATCGCCCGGAATTCAGGATGCCGCTACTCTGCGCCTGCTCGATATTGTTCAGGTGCTCCTGGTAGTCACTGGTGAACAGGGTGGTGCCGTCCTGGTCCACGGTCACGAAGTACAGCCAGTTGCCCTCATCGGGGCGCTCGGCCGCAGCCAGCGCATCATCACCGGGTGAACAGATCGGCGTCGCTGGCAGACCGGCCTTGGCGTAGGTGTTCCACGGGGTCTCGGTCTTGCGGTCGGTATCGGTGGTGGCGACTTCCTGCAAAACCAGCGGATAGTTCACCGTGGAGTCGAACTCGAGCCGGTCGTACTCGCTGTTGAGCCGGTTGTAAATGACCCTGGCCACCTTGGCGAAGTCAGCGGGTTTGGCCTCCTTCTGCACCAGCGACGCGACGATCAGGACTTCGTAGGGCGACATGTTCATCGCCTTGGCAGTGTCGAGCAGCCCGCCGTCGACATAGTGTTCACCGCTCTGTGCGACCAGCTTGGCAAGGATCTCCTTGGCCGATGCCGACGGATCGAAGTTCCACGTTCCGGGCGCGATCAGTCCTTCAAGGCGGCGATGGCTGTTGCCCATGAGCCCCGCTCCCTTGACTGCCCAATCCGGCACATTCAACGACGACAGCGGACCCTCTTCCGCGGCTGCCTTGAGGTCCTTCGCGGACACACACTTCTTGGTGCCATTGAGGTCCACGCAACTGGCGTCGGAGATCAGCGTGAAAATGCCCTCGGTGACCGCGCCGGTACTGACGGCTTCGATATCGTCGAGTTGTCGTCCCTCGGGGATCACCAGTTTCCCGACACGGGACTTCGGATCGATCAGTTTCGCCACCGCCGTGGCCGCCGGGATCTCCGTGCGCAGCTGGTAGTACCCCGGCTGAATCGCCGCCAACTCTGCGTTACCGGAGGCCGCCGAGATAAACGGGCCGATATCGGCGATGACGCCCCTGTCCACCAGGTTCTGAGCGATCACCGATCCCGAATCGCCGGGCTGGACCTGGATCACAATGTCTTCGGCGCCCTCGCCGGTGAAGTCGGCGGGAGCCTTGGGTCCCCCGAAAAGCTTGGGGCCGAGCAGAACTGCTCCGAGCACGACAGCGAGTAGCAGACCCGCCAGTACCAGCAGCCTGCCGCGGCCGCGACTGGTCTGCTCGGCTCGCAGATCCGACCGGGGCCTTCGCGGCTCGCCGACGGCCTCGGGCTGGGCACGATCGGGCTGGGCACGATCGGGCTGGGCGCGATCCGGCTCGTGGCCTTCGTCTTCAAGCATCGTCTCTCTCTTGCCGGTCGGTGCCGCGTTGCGGCTTAATCGGGTCGGTGCCGCGTTGCGGCTTGATCGGGTCGGTGCCGCGTTGCGGCTTAACAGGTCGGTGCTGCGTTGCGGCGTTGGTCGAGCCAACCTTGCAAAATCTCCACGGCGGCAGCCTGGTCGATCATCCCCCGCTGATTTTTTGCCCGTACCCCTGCCTCCCGCAGTGATCGCGCTGCGCTGACGGTAGTCAACCGCTCATCGGCCAGGCGCACCGGTACCGCTGCGATCCGGTCCGCGATGGCTTGGGCGACGTCGATGGCATCGAGCGCTGACGACCCGGCGCGGTCGGCGAGCGTCCGAGGCAGGCCGACCACCACCTCGACGATCTCCAACTCGTCGATCAAAGACGCGATCCGACGCAGGTGCGCGCCACGGGAGTCCCGGCGCACAGTCTCCACGGGTGTCGCCAGGATGCCATCCGGGTCGCTGACCGCCACCCCGATGCGGACGGTCCCCACGTCGATGCCGAGCCGACGGCCGCGTCCCGGGTCATCGGCGCCCGGCCGGTCGGGCATGCGGTTCTGTTCGGACATCAACCGGCCTCAGTCCCGCGCCAACTCGGCGCGGACCCAGGCCAGTGCGGCGTCGATACCTCCCGGATCGCTGCCCGAACCCTGGGCCAGGTCGGCCTTGCCGCCGCCGCGGCCACCCACCGCGTCAGCGATCCCCCGAACGAGATCGCCGGCCCGCAGGCCCGCGTCCACTGCGGCGTCGTTGGCAGCCACCACGAACGGAACGGCGACGCTCTGCTGATCATCGCGGACCTCGGCAACCTCCGAGATCAGCACCACGACGGCAGGGTCGGCGCCCAGGCGGCCCCGGATATCTCCGACCAGCGACCGAAGGTCGGCCGCGGTCATGCCGTCCGACATTCGCTGCGCCACCAGACGGACCTTACCGACGACCTCCGCCGCGGCAACGGCATTCGCAGCACCGGCCCGCGCGGCGGAAAGGCGCATCCGATCGAGTTCCTTCTCAGCGACCCTGAGTCGCTCCACGAGCGTCGCGACCCGGCCGGGCACCTCCTCGGACGGCACCTTCAAACTTGAGGCAAGTCCGGCCAGCAACGCGCGTTCCCTGGCCAGGTAGCGGAACGAGTCCAGACCCGCGTAAGCCTCGACGCGGCGGACACCGGATCCCACCGAAGACTCTCCCAGAATCGTCACCGGACCGACCTGCGCGGAGTTGCTCACGTGGGTGCCGCCGCAGAGTTCCAGCGAGAACGGTCCCCCGATCTCCACCACCCGAACCTCATCGGGGTACTGCTCGCCGAAGAGCGCCATCGCGCCCATCGCCCTGGCCTTGTCGATTCCAGTGGTAAAAGTGTTGACCGGGAAGTCGGCCTCGACTGCCTCGTTGGTGACCACCTCGATCTGGCTGCGCTGCTCCTCAGTGAGCGGTCCCTGCCAGTTGAAGTCGAACCGCAGATACCCGGGCCGATTCAGCGACCCAGCCTGAACGGCGTTGGGCCCCAACACCTGTCGCAAAGCAGCGTGCACCAGATGGGTGCCGGAATGCCCCTGGGTGGATCCGCGGCGCCACTTCGGATCCACCGCGGCAATGATCGTGTCGCCCTCGACGAACTCGCCGGACTCGACATTGACCCGGTGCACCCACAGGGTCTTGGCGATCTTCTGCACGTCGGTAACGGCAGCCCTCGCCGTCGAGCTTGCGCCGGTACCGATGATCTGACCCGCATCGGCGATCTGCCCGCCGGACTCGGCGTACAGCGGGGTCCGGTCGAGCACGATCTCAACCCGCTCGGGCGGCGCGGCTTCCGAGTGCTCCCGCGGATGGTGGGCCACCACCGGTACCCGTTTGCCATCGACGAAGATGCCCAGGATCTGCGCCTGCGAGGTCAGCTCATCGAAGCCGGTGAACTCGGTCGGTCCGGCATCGACCAGGTCGCGGAACGCCGACAGGTCTGCATGGGCATGCTTTCGGGACGCGGCGTCGGCCTTGGCACGTCGACGCTGCTCGGCCATCAACTCCCGGAACCCGAGTTCGTCGACCGTCAACCCGGCCTCGGCGGCCATCTCCAGGGTGAGTTCGATGGGGAATCCGTAGGTGTCGTGCAGAGCGAAGGCCTCCGGACCGCCCAGCACAGTCTTTCCGGCCGACTTGGTGGTGCTCGCGGCATCGGAGAACAGCCGGGATCCCGCCACCAGGGTGCGGTTGAACGCCGTCTCCTCGGCCACCGCGATCCGGTTGATCCGGTCGAAATCGGTAACCAGTTCGGGATAGGACGGGCCCATCGCGTCGCGCACGGTTTCCATCAACTCACCCACGATCGGGGTGTCGATGCCCAGCAGTTTCGCCGAGCGCACGATCCGGCGCAACAGCCTGCGCAGCACGTAACCGCGGCCCTCGTTAGCCGGGGTGACGCCGTCGCCGATGATGATCGCCGCGGTACGGGTGTGGTCGGCGATGACCCGGTATCGCACATCGTCGATCGCGTTGCCGGCGCCATAGTTCCGGGGCGCACGCTCGGCCACCGTGTCGATCATCGGCCGCAGCAGGTCGATCTCGTAGACGTTGTCGACGCCCTGCAACAGGCAGGCAATGCGCTCGACTCCCATACCGGTGTCGATATTCTGCCTCGGCAACGGACCGAGGATGTCGAACTCGGTCTTGGAAGTGCCCTCGCCGCGCTCGTTCTGCATGAAGACGAGATTCCAGATCTCGATATAGCGGTCCTCGTTGGCCTCCGGGCCGCCCTCGATGCCGTAATCCGGCCCGCGGTCGTAGTAGATCTCCGAGCACGGTCCGCACGGCCCGGGAATGCCCATCGACCAGTAGTTGTCAGCCATGCCACGGCGTTGAATACGTTCGGCCGGCAGTCCGGCCACCTCCTGCCACAGCGTGACGGCCTCATCGTCGTCGTAAAAGACTGTGGCCCACAGCTTTTCCGGATCCATCCCGTAGCCACCCTCGGCGACTGGCTTGGTGAGCAGACCCCAGGCCAGTTCAATCGCCCTGCGTTTGAAGTAATCGCCGAAGGAGAAGTTGCCGGCCATCTGAAAGAAGGTGTTGTGCCGGGTGGTGATGCCCACCTCGTCGATATCCGGGGTGCGGATGCACTTCTGGATGCTGACGGCAGTGTCAAACGGCGGCGTGCGCTGGCCCAGGAAAAACGGCACGAACTGCACCATGCCCGCATTGACGAACAGCAAATTGGGATCATCGAGGATCACCGACGCGCTGGGCACCTCGGTATGACCGGCGTCCACGAAGTGATCCAGGAACCGCTTCCTGATCTCGTGTGTCTGCACGGGTGGGAGTCCTCGTATTCGGGGTCAGGCCTGGCAATGGTCCCAGGGCTTGGACCGCATTAGAGTACCGGTCGCTTGCGGTCGCCGACGATCAGCAACTCGCACTGCCAAGGTTCCCGGACTGCATTACTGTGATGTCCATCACCAAGTCGGCCAAAGCGCGAAAGGGTGCCCGATGACGCCAGAACAGCTGATGGCCGAAGCCTGCCGGCTTGCCGAGGAGTCAGTTGTCAACGGCTGGGGCGGCCCGTTCGGGGCGGTGTTGGTCAAGGATGGCGAGATCGTCGCCCGCGGGCAGAATCGGGTTCTGCTGACCGGCGACATCACTGCCCACGCCGAAATCGAGACGATCCGGAAGGCCTTCCGCGATCGTGGTGTGCACGCATGATGCAAAGTTCGATGAGCCGGCGCTCGCCGCTGCTGTAAAGACCCCTGCGGGGTTCATCGGCGCGCTCGGCTCTCGGGCGACCAACGTTGAGCGATTCGCGCGCTTGCGTGCGCGCGGCATTCCGGAGCACGCATT
>Ga0304728_1001054_pt1 | contig 20601 bp, 37 predicted proteins | sample C_130625_MF_Meta_FD_190476 | JGI IMG/M metagenome (GOLD analysis project Ga0304728, IMG submission 190476) | Freshwater microbial communities from Lake Croche, Canada to study carbon cycling - C_130625_MF_MetaG (v2) (version 2) | ecosystem: Environmental > Aquatic > Freshwater > Lake | place... | reverse complement strand
TTCAAGAAAATCACTGCCACCGCGACCCGCTACAAGTTCGCGTAAACCGCCAAACCTATGACAGATATTTTCGTCACCGACATCAAGTTGGCGTCCATTCTAGTAGCTCTCGGCGTTCCTCGGCGTCCAAGTGATCCCGTCACTTGCGAAATCGAGGAACACCACGGCGTTAGGAAGGAACAATTCAAGTTTTGGTTTAAGATTGACAACCCCGACCATCGGGACGCGGCCAAGGAAATTATCAACGCTTATTCCAAGGCGCGAAACTGGGAGGAGTTTACGATGGACAAGGAACACCCGGTTTACTGGATGAAAGGCGTTCTTGAAAACCGGGAATGCTACCTTGGCGAAATCCGCAAGAAAGTCGCGCCAATCAGGATCATCCAGGTTGGCGAAAAAACCGTTCTCATCGGCGAACACGCAAGCCGTGAATTGCGTGACAAAATGAAGAAACTACTATGACCGACACACTCGAAACAATCGACACGATGGATCAAACTTGGGAGTTTAAGGGAATCGAAATCCTTGCACCGAGCTATTCAAGGAAGGCCAACATCATCAGCCTTCTCAACTCATCAAACTTCGGACCGACCGACGCAGCCACGTTCCTTTTCGGGTGCATTTGCCCCGAAGCTGAACTTCGCAAGGGTCGCCGTAAACCGGAAGACTTTGACGCCGAGGTTGCTAAATGGATGGACAAAATCAAATACGGACCGAGCGATTACTCCGCCGCTGCTGAGTTGTTCAGCGCGATCATGCAGCATTCCAACAGCAACCGCGCCGTTCCTATTTCCGATCCATCCTTGGAACCGGACCCACTGGGAAACTAATCGACCCACCAGATGAAGCAGCTTACGTCGCCCTCATTGCCCGTTACACAGGATGGAGCGAACACTTCATTCGGTGGGAACTACCACTTGCACGCGGAAACGCCTATTGCCACGCGTTCATGCGAATGCAGAACGTCAACACCGAGCCGGAATCATCCCGCTCTGAACTTGCAAAACTGATTGATGAGATTTGACCCGTCAGGCTTTGACAGCGCATTTGACCGCATGGAGGAAACCGCCAAGCGTGGAGGTAGGACCGTCGCTGAACAGCAAGGGCAATTTTTCATCAAGATCGCCAAGGCACAAGGATGGTTGATTGCGCCGTCGCCACAGACGATCTTTGAAAAGGTCAAAAGCCTAAAGGGTCGAATCAGGCACTACAAGAAAGGGTCAACCGTCAAACAAGAGCTTGATCGACGTATCCGCGCCCGTGGCACGTTCGCCCGCAAATGGGTGACGACGAAGATTGAGAGCGTGGGTTTTTCAATCCGCATTTGGGTGATGAACAAGTCGGCATTTTCCGAAATCGTGGACAAGCAAAAACACGTTTTCGACAAGTCGGCGGAAATGGCGAAATCCGGCTACAAAGCCAAGCTCGACAAGCTTGCAGATCAAACCACCAAAGCATTCTAAACCATGGCAAGTCCCGGACCAAAAGCGATTGGCTACCTTGAACTCAATATCGACGGATTTGACAAAGCCATCAAGTCTGCCAAAAACCTTTTAGGCGGATTGGCCGCCGGGTTCGCCGGGTTCAAAGTTGGAGAGTTTTTCAAAGACGGCATCAAGGATGCAATCGAATTTGGGAAGGAGATGCAAAACGCATCCCGGACGATGGCGGGCTTTGATCCTGGCTACATCCTCCTAGTTCAAAAGGCGCTTGAAAACACCGGGATGGGAGCGCAAGAGGCTCAAGGCCATATTGACGACTTCATCAAGTCGGGCCGCGACATTTCGGAAATCTTCGGGGGCGCGGACAACTACGCCGACGCGTTGAAAGACGCATCGACGGACTTTGGATCTCAAGCTGGCGTTCTCACCCGTTCAGGTAAGGATTTTCAAACCGTCTGGAACACGATTGAATCGATAAGTTCCAAGGTTCGCACGTTTTTTCTTACTATGACGGAGCAATTTGTCAAACCGCTTCAAGTCGCTCTGGACTACCTCAATGAAATAGACCTCGGGAGCATCGGCGCGGAGTTCGGGAAATACATCGCGGACGCTGCCAACATCCTGATTGGACTTTTCAAAAACGGCGACATTTACACGGCGTTGCAACTTGGATTGACGTTGGCCTTCAAGGAGTCGATCAACTGGCTTGTCGGCGGAATTAATTACGTTGCTGGAGTCACTGGTCCAGCCATAGGAAAAGCATTTACAAAGTCCATAGACTTTCTTCAGAAAGCGTGGGATTTCATTTTCTCCGGCTCAACTTTTGAAATGGTAGTGGATGGATTCGTAGGAGTAGCATCCCAGTTTTCCGCCGCCATGTTGGACGGAATAAATACCGTAATTCAGGTTTTTTCGGCAGGAATGCAGGCGGCAATATCCTCAATTCAGACATCATCTGCGATGAATGAATTTGTAGCTAACGTAAATGCAATAGCTGACGGGGTTATGTCAAAATATGGCGATGGTTACAATTACGTTGATAGCTACAATAAATATCTGAACGCGGCGAAAGATACTAAATCTGATAGTTTTGATGAAATAATGAAAAGGACAAAAGGTCCAATATCTCAAGACTACATTGACAAAGTTAGGGGATCAGGTCAAGAGCTAACGGGACGAAGTGGTGAGGAATTTAAGCAGTTTGCCGCAAATCTATTCCCACAAGGCGGCAACGGAAAATTCCAAAAGTCGAACGTCTTTAATACCGACGATGACAAGGCGAAGTTTGCCGATGTGATTGCACGCGCAATCGCAACCGCTAAGGAGATGGGCGGTAAGGCAGGGGAGGGCGAGAAGGCACCAAAGATTCTTTCCGACCTCAACACAAAAGGAGGCCGTTACGTCATTGCAGATAATCTTGCCAAGGTTGGTGGCGGCGGTGGGTATCTTAAAGTAGCATTGACCCTTTCCGAGCGGACCGCTATTGAACAACTCAAAGCTCAACAGCAGTCGGAAAAGACACTTCAAGCAATTAAAAAAAACACCGAGTCGAAACCACAACCCGTAACACTCGCCCGATAATATGGCTACAATCAAAATCGGCAACGTCACCGGAGCGATATACCAAGCAGAGCGCCCGCTGCATCTTAACCCGGACGGGAGCGCACAGGCGTCTCTTACTTACAAGTGCGCGGACACGTCGGCATTTGCGGTCATTCCGGCTTACCTCACAAATCACCCGTTCATTCCTGCGCTCAAGTGCTACGAATCGGACCTTGACCAAGAACCCGGCGGAATCATTCGGATCACGTCGATTTATCGCGGAGTCATTGCGACCGATCCTCAATCACTGGCGCAACACGAATACAGCAGGACATTGACGGAAGCACCGATTGAGACAAATCCAGCATACTACCTACCCCGTGACAATCCGCCAGTAACAGCAGCGGACATCAACGATATTGAGTTGAGGCTTCAAAATTGCCAAGAGGCGAATCCAGCATGGAGCGAACTTGTGAAAGGGCTCTGGGAAAAAAAACGTCGCGGCATTGAATCATTTTTGAAGCCGGGTGCAATTTACAAACGCACATACGCGAGCGATTCAATCCCGGGCAGTGGATTGCTTGATAAAGTCGGAAAAAGACTTGCTCCACCGTCTCCATGTCCACCTGCACCCATTGATCAAAATTATCTTGTGATGGGAGTCTCATGGACGAAGCAGGCGGGCGTCGTCACCATTGTTGAAGAATACCAGCTTTCCGGCCCCGGAGGATGGGACCCTGACCTTTACCCACAAGGATGAACGATTTCCCACATTTCCAACCTCACAATCCGCTTCACATCGAGCTGTCGTCAGTTCGGCTAAATTCGATTGTGCTTGGACAACAGGCAAGCGAAATCAAACCGGGATTTGGAATTAGAACCTCGCGCACGCCGGGGGGGACTACGCTTTCAGTGATTAAAAAACGACCTCCCGCAACTACAAGCCTTTGCCCATTCGGGGAAATCATAAGCGTCGAATTAGAAGGATTCACCAGAGGCATTCGCGGCGGTGTCTGCTATTGCGGAGATAAGAATTTTAACGTTCCGCCCAAGGGGATCAATCTAAGTGCCGATGGCGCATGGCTCGTCTATCTATCGGTTCCGTGCGAATCTCAGCGCGACGATGATGGGGAAATCTTTTTACCTGGCATCGTGACTTCAAGCGCCTCCGCAGGAAGCTTATTCACTAAGATAGAATGGACGGAGGGGACCAACTATCCCGACAACACCAACCCGGACGTGTCAGATGGACTCGGAACCGTGATCATACCACTTGGGAAGCTGACGGTCGGGAATGGCGGTGCAGATTTTGAAAAAGTTGGTTGCGGCAACGTGACGATCAATCAATGCGCCGGAATCCTTAGCTCATCCCGCGCATGAAAATTGCCACCATTGAAGAGGTGAACTTACTAAATTGCTGCTCTTGTGAGCTGCCATTGTGTGATACTCCCAAAAAAGAATGCCAAAGCATATCTGGAAATGGATACCTCATGTATGTATTCTATGATTCTGTCACAAATAAGTTTTACCGAACTTTTCGATATGATTATGCGGATGGAGGATTTCAAGAATACAATGCCCCCAAAAACTATTGGGCTACCTTAGGAGGCGTCGACATAGAGCCGTTTCATGTTGATTTTACTCAAGGCGAACCGCAAACTGGAGACGTTACCGCAACTTTTTCAAATCCGGTTGACATCAATGCTTCACGGTCCGCATCATTTGCGGCAATGGTTGCGGCAGTCGATTGGGAAACGATGGACGATTATGGATCTTGTGTATCTTTTCGCAAAGAATATACTCCAGTTGACGGGTATGGTGACATTATTATACTAGTAATGTTTGTCAGATACCGGTTTGGTATTCCAACTGGATACACCCGATCAACTTGGGAAATGCAGTGGGACGAGGGTTTCTTTCCGAAGGCGTGGCTCGATTGGGATTCGGGCGGAAGAATCGGACCTGAGCCTACACGTCCGTCTCTTTTAGCCTCGCGCTCATGGAATTATTCTGGAGGCGATGGCATTAGCGAATGGTTTTACCCAGCCGTGCCGTCTGACGTCGGGGAAACTCGTATTGTCAATGTAATGGTAAAATGTTGGAAGTCTACTCGTCTTGGTGTTAAGCCGACAATATCTGGCGAAGTTTTTGTTTTTGACTCATGAGTGAAGAACTAGAAAAGAAATGGCCTCGCCCTCGTCCGAGGAACCTCCCGACATGGACGCCCGAACGTCCGGTCGGCGTTCCGATCTTGACCACTCCCGGAGCGTCTACACAGGCACGGTGCAAAACTTGCCCGCCTACTACTCAAAAGCAATCCTTACCAATCCACTAAGGTTTTGAAATTGACATTCACCGCCAAAAATAGAAATCTCCCGCCATGCTGATTTACGACCTTGACCTTAACGCTTGGGTTCAGCGACCAGGTGACTCGACGCCGCCGCAAATGACCCCGGCGCTAGTCGCTGGAGGCACCTACTCCATCGGCGTGCAATTCTATCGGGGAAGCGAATTGCAGGACATGGGCGCAGCATCGGCATGGCTGGCACGAATCCGGGTTGTCGGCAATTACACCGGGACACCAATCGCCACCGCGTCGACTGCCGCCGAGGACGGGGAGAATATGATCGTTTTTTCACTGACTATCGGCACCGCCTATTTCACGACGAATCCAACCTTGGAATCGGTCGATTGCGTTTTAGCGATTGGCTACACGCTCGACGGCATTTCCTCGTTGCTTACTACCCTGCCGGTCACAATCCAAAACAGCTACTCGTCATGATCGGAAAAGAGACACAAGCACCATTCCGATTTGCCGCTCTCGTCTCAGGGACGACGATGAAATCTGTGCAATTTGTTATAACGGCAAACGGCATCGCTCCGACCTACTCGCTTTCAAGCGCAACCGTTGTTTTTTACAAAGACGGCGCACGGACGCTAACCTTGACGGTTGGAAATGGAATCACGATTAACAACGCAGCAACGTGGACGTTTACGGTCGGTCCGATTGCAGCTAGCAGAACGTCACTTGCCGTTGGAGATCATTCAGGATCGTTCAAAACGACTGACGCCAACGGCGGAGTTCAAGAATATCTTTTCCTAACCCTTCCGGTTTTACCAACCGCGCCACCAGCATGAGCGAATCAGTTTCAGTAACCGTCACTCAAGTTCCCAACAATGTTTCTGTCGCGGCCACTCAATCGCGGGATATTGTTGGTGTAAATGTCTATCAAGGAGGTTCCGTCACTAATGAAAACGTTGGCGCAGTTCTAACCGCAGCGACAGCGAAGACGACTCCGATTGACGCGGACACGATCCCATTGACCGACTCGGCAGCATCCAACGCGCTGAAGAAGGTCACATGGGCGAACATCAAGGCGACTCTGGCAAGCTATTTTGGAACGGTTTATGCGGCATTAGTCCACACTCATGTCAGTGCCAATATCACCGACGCAACCAGCGCAGCGACGGCGAACAAGATCGTCCTGCGGAATACAGTAGGCGGCGCAAAATTTGCGAACGTTTCTGGAAATGCTGTTGAGGGAGTTGCATCAGCTAATGGAAACGGAGGACTTTTTGAGAGCGATAGCGGCAGCGGTGTTGTTGGAGCGAGTAATTCTGGAAGTGGTGGTAATTTCTCAACAAGCAGCGGAGTTGCTGGCAGCTTCTCTGCGTCTGGAGGAATCATAATGGAGTTTTCTAATAATATTGATGGTGTAGTTGGAACTATCGCATATAACGGCGCAATCTCCACACTTAGCCCAAACGCATACATCCAGTCTCGCACCACCTTTAAACTTTACGACGGCACTTATACTACCACGCTTTCCCACAGTCCGACCGCCGATCGCGCCTTTGCATTCCCAGACGTCGCCGACGGCACAGTCGCCCTGACTACCTCAAACGTCGCCACGGCAACCGCGCTGGCTACCTCACGGAATATCTTCGGACTTGCCTTTGACGGAACTGCAAACGTCAGCGGCGATGCTACCAACACCGGACACTTTGCCAGCATTCCGACAGGAGGTGCGGCTGGGCATTTTGTCATGCTGCAAGGCACTGCTCCGACGCTTGTAGCAGGACGCACTGCAATTTATGGTGCCACAGGTGGATTCGGGATCAAAGACGGAACTGGCACAGCGCGGACAGTTTCTCTGTCTGGCGATCTTTCGCTTGCGAATAATCTGACGACGAGCGGCAACTTTGCGCTGACTCTGACGACGACGGCATCAACCAATGTCACACTGCCGACGAGCGGAACATTGGCAACACTGACAGGCACGGAAACCCTGACGAACAAGACGCTCACAAGTCCGACGCTGACAACTCCAACACTCGGCACACCTTCTGGTGGCACTCTTACAAGCTGCACAGGTCTTCCGATCAGCGGACTAACAGCATCCACCACGCTTGCACTTGGCGTCGGCAGCATTGAGCTAGGCCACGCTACTGATACTACAATTTCCCGCGTGTCCGCAGGTCGAATCGCAGTCGAGGGGGTCAACGTCGTGACGACATCGAGCACAGATACGTTGACGAACAAGACATTAACGAGTCCGACATTAACGACTCCAACACTCGGCACGCCAAGCTCGGGAACGCTGACAAACGCAACAGGGCTTCCGATCTCAACTGGCGTCTCTGGACTCGGAACCGGAGTGGCAACCTTCCTCGCTACGCCATCAAGCGCGAATCTCGCCGCAGCATTGACTGATGAAATAGGCAGCGGCTCCGTAGTATTTGAAACCGAGTTCCAAAGAAAAGTTGCCACTTCGGATCTTACCATCAGCAGCGGAACCCAGAACGATACTACTTTAACGGTCAATGTTGTAGCTGGAGGTATCTACAAGATAAGCATGTGGGCGAAGTTGAAAGCCACTGGCACAGCTGCACCAAATGGGAATCTAGCAGGAACATGCTCCCTTGTAGCTGCTAAACAATCCTTTATCTACGAACGTGTGGGATACAATACTGAAAGCGTAGTTCAAGTCGCTTATCCCACCGCTTACGCAAGTTATTCATGCTACAATGTAGGAGCGGGCGGAACCCAAGGGGCAGGGTTTCGCGGCACACTAACAGCCGAAACCTCTGGAACTTTGTATTTGTATTTCTACATTGAATCAGGATCAGGAACAGTATCCCGCCTAGCAGGATCATTCCTTGAAGTAGTAAGGGTCAACTAAAAGCAGATACCGTAATTTCCTAACCACCATGACACCATATCAAATTTGTATTTGTAACAATGAAGACGGCACTTTTAAGGGTGCCTATGTTATCGAAACGCCCGATTCGCAACCTCGTCCACTCAACCCCGAAGACTGGCCAAGAAACATCGACGGGATAAATTTCGGCGCGCTCGCAAAAGTCGTCGAACTGGAAATCGACCTCGCTGCCAAGAATGCTTTGATCGACTCTGCCAAGGACGCGATCAAATCCGCCATCGCAGACGCCAATCTCGATGACGCCGCCACGGTTTCAGCCATCGAGCAAGTTTTTGCCGCTGCCGAATTACCTTCCGTGGAGAAACGCAAACTCGAAATCGCGGCGGAAATCGCTGCCAAACAAGCCGAACTAGAAGCACTATGAAGAATCTAAAAACAACCATCGCCGGGGTCATTACTGCTGCGCTCGTAGCACTGACCAACATCCTCCAGAACGGAGCAAAACTGGAAGACTGGAAGACCTGGGTAGTTCCGGTTGCCATCGCCGTCATGGGTTACGTCTCAAAAGACTTCAACGCCACAGGAAAGCCATGAGAACACTTGCTTACCTCGCCGCAGCATTCGCGCTCGTATGGTCGCTCTCGTCCTGCGCTCCATCGACCACGATCACCGAAACGCTGCTAGACGGCACCGTTCGGAAGACCGAGATCAAAGGTGGGATCGACCCGTCCGCGGTGCCGCTCGCCGGCCTAGCGGTCCGCACATACGCCACCATTCACTCCGAGAAATGATCCTCGTCCAATGGGTGCTGACAATCATCTACGTCCTCTGGGATGTGTTGACCTACCGTCCAGAAGGTAACGATGACACGCCATGAACTCGACCAGCATCGGAAAAATCGAAGGATGTGACATTCGGCTTGAGCAATCAGCGACCGGGCAAGAGCGAGCCTGGTGGACGGCAAAGGCCGCGATTGATTGCGATGGAGGAAGCAATCCACATCACGATCCATGCTGGCAACCGGACACAACGCTGCGCTTCAATGGCCACTCGATCGATGCAGACGTGGTCCCGTTTATTGTGGTCCCTCCGCTCATCATCCAGCGCACTAGAGGCGTAGTGATGGGCTGCAAAGCGCGAGCCAGCTATCGAGGCCGATCAGTTGATTGCGTAGTGGCCGACATTGGACCGCGCCGGAAGATTGGAGAGCTATCGCCAGCCGCAGCACAAGCCATCGGACTCGACCCGAATCCGAACCATGGAGGAACGGATTCGCATGAAGTGACGTATGAGATTTTTCCGAGCGTTCCGGCGACCGTCAACGGCACCACCTACAATCTGCAACCGGCATGAATGAAGATCAGCTCACGGTTGGGTCGAAGATTGTAATGGGAATTTGCGGAATGACCGTAAATGCGCTTGCAGTGCTGACCAGCATGCAGGAGCAGATAGAGTGGGGGATGAGAATCTTTTCGCTGGTCGTCGGTATCACAGTCGGATTTTTAACAATCTGGAGTCTTCTCAAGAAAAAGCCAAAATGAAAGTTTACATGATCTCACACGAAGAAATGGAAACGCTCCACTCTCTTCGCGGATGGCTCAGTGACATCATTAAGACCGGAAAGCTCGCCAAGTCTCAACAACACTCGGCGGCTGACTTTGCCATCGACCTTAGCGAGCTTCTAGAAGGAGCGATGTGCGCGGAAATTACGCCTAATGATACCTGATCACGTCACAATCGGCGGCAAGCGCATTGAGGTCATCGAGGATCTGGACCTCGCTGAATACGGAACTTTTAGCCCTGACGAGTGGATCATTCGACTGGGTCCGTCGGCCAAGATCAACCCGCTCGAAACCCTTCGCCATGAAATGATTCATGCTTGCTTTGCCGTCGCTGGCCTGTCACACCTCAAACGATTTGAAGAGGAAGCGGTGGTCCGCTGCCTCGACAATCTCTTGTTCCCAGCATTGGAATCACTCAAAACCAACGAATGACATGGACAATACTCAACGCATTCAAAATTCAATCAATCGGAATCCGTCTTTGCCGAATTACCGAATTGCCGGTAATCTCGCTGTCCCAGCGAAAGAGGTCGCCAAGGTCCGCGCTGAAATGGGACATGTTCCAACGGCACCACAGCAGGATCAAGGCTTGATTCTGAGCAAGCTTAGAGTCCTACCACGGCGTCCAACAGAATCGGCTGCGAAATACATCAAGCGTCTTCCGCTTGGTCGCGGTTTTGATGTCAGAAAACTTTCGCAAGAATGGGGCATGGGCGAGGAAACAATCCGCCGCCACGCAAAAGACCTTTGTTGCCTAAAATATGTAGAGGTCGAACCTGATGAGTGGGTGCCGGTCGTGATGAACCCCGAAACTGCCAAGCAATATGTCTGAAGGAATCAATCTATCCTCCATGCGCGTCTCGGACAACGACGCCATCTCGGAAGTGACCAAGGCTCGCGCTGCGCTCTCGAAGCTCAAGCAGGAGCTTGTGGCGGTCACCAAGGACCGAGACGAGTTGCTGGTTGAATACGGCGACTTGCAAAAGGCTCGATACGCTGGCAACGCATCAAGGACAAAACCGAAACCTGCAAAGGATGATTTTGTCCGCATCATTGCCAACGATGTTCACGGCCAAATGATGGACCGCCAGGCCGTCGAAGCGTTCCTTGGCGACCTGCGCGACTGGAATCCAGATGAGATCGTGCTAAACGGCGACATCATTGAGTGTGGTGGATTCTTGGCTGCTCACCATGTCCTCGGTTACGTTTCGCAAACCGAATACTCATGGCAGGAAGACATCGCTGCCGGGAACTGGTTTCTCGACGAGGTGCAAAAGGCCGCACCGAGAGCGGTAATCCATTACATCGAAGGAAACCACGAAGACCGGGTGGAGCGTTGGATTGTTGACCAGACGATGCGCCACACGCGCGACTCGACGTTTTTGCGGGAACTGATCTCTCCGAAGATCCTCCTGCGCCTTGAGGAGCGCGGAATCCACTATTACGGGCGCGGTGAGCATCACATTCAAGGTCTTCCGCCGGGCTGGATCAAACTTGGGAAAATCTTTTTCGTCCACGAACTAGGCGGAGGCAAAAATGCTGCCGCTTCCGCTGCCGGTAAAACGGCCGGCAATGTCGTGTTTGCCCATACTCACCAAGAGGACTCGGCCACGATGGTGCTGCCGGGCGTCGGCCTGATCAAGGCGTGGAATCCCGGTTGCCTTTGCCAACGCGCACCTCTCTGGAGGCATTCAAATCCTACCAACTGGTCACACGGCTACGCGGTGCAATTCGTGGCCAAGAGCGAGCAATTCCTGCACTTGAATATTTCGATCTGGGAGGGCAAGTCTCTCGTCGGATCGCTTCACGGTCGGATCAAGGGTTGATTTTAGCGGCACATTTCCGCGGTCGCTAAGCCGTCTCGGGCAACCGAGGCGGCTTTTTTCTTGGCAAAATTCACCTTCGCCAAAAAAATCTTTCCCTACTGCCACAAGGGATTGCGGGCTTTTTTTGCCATCCTTGTAAATTTTCCGTTTACAACCTGTAAACGTCGGATAGGGTCTTCTCAGTTGCAGCAAGCAACGCCAACCGACCAACAAAATGAACGCTCCGAAAATCATCAAGACCTCTACTCCTAAGTCCTGCCAGCTTCCAAACGGAAAAGCAGGAATTGAGTGCGTGGTTACTTACTCAAGTGGCGAATCAAAGCTAGTGCAGTTTAAGAACTTCGCGGAGCTTTCTGCTGCTCAGTCCGCCAACTAACCTTCCCAACCTCTCCCGCGCTTTTCCTTGGTCGGTTGACCTAGGGAGGCGCGGGATTCAAAAACCGCCACCATGACCGCACTCCTCTACCGCTCACCCGCAGGTTGGAACCTGATGCTCGCATTTAGCGACGTTCGCACCGGCTTTTCATCGACCGCATCCGCTCGCCGATACGCTGCCTCTGAGGGCATCAAGGTCCGCCGCTCACCCAAACTAGACTACTAATGCAAATAAACACACGCGCTCGCACAGGACAATCTCTGAGCCTAAATCGTCGTCGTCCATCAACTCGCTGGCATTACGCCGCCGCTGCAATCGGATGCTTTACCGGTGCCATCCTGATTTTGCTAGCCATCGCCACACGATAATGTCCGCCAAACTACCCGCCCGAGCCATGATCCAGGTGGCCGAAAAAACTCACGAACGGGTGCGCCGGGAAGCACTCAAGCGGCAGCTTCCGGTTTACGCGGTCGCAACGTTGCTACTCGACCACGCTCTCGACAGCCTCAAAGCTGGCGAGGTCAAACTTACCGGCCCGACCATTGAAACGCCATGAACAAGACATTGCATAAAAGGAACCAAAGAAAACTGATGACTCAATACGAAATTTGCACACTGTCCGTGATCGTCAAAGAAAAAGGCAAACCGATTTACGACCAACAAGCCACTGTAATTGAAATGACCGATGAAGCAGCTGGACCATTTATCAGGTTGAAGCAGTGCAACGACGACTCTAAAATCGGAGAAGTCCAATTTGATCCGGCTGAATGGACCACAATTAAACAAGCTGTCGAGACGATGATCAGGATTTGCGACGATGAACAACAAAATAGCTACGATAATGACAACTGACAACCTATTCGACATTCCAGAGTCGCCATCTCCTCGTCTCCAGTGGATGCGCGACAACCTCATTTCTATCATTCCGATGGCTCCTCAAGCGGATGCTCCAAGTCTTCCGAAGTTTATCGCCACGAAAACGGTAATCGGCACTGGAGACACTGAGAATGCCGCTTTTGACGACCTGTTGGAAAAGCTGCAATGCGGATTAAATCTTAAACTCTGGAACGAGTGAATCCATCATACATCACTCCAGTGTTCGCGCTTGCCGGATTTGCTTTATTCAATCTCCAAGTCCTGCGCGAATATTACCGGCGCGAAATCGAAAAATCGACCGCGCTCGACCACGCTTCCAAAGTTTTTCCACACACGAACGAAACCAAAAAAGCATACCAGAAACGACCATGAGCAACGACCTAAAAACACTGATCAATTCCGACGCGATGCGCGATCAATTCGCTCGCGCCTTACCTAAGCACCTCACTGCCGAACGCTTTTCCCGAGTTGCAATCACAGCTCTGACGCGCACTCCGAAGCTCCAGGACTGCACGCCAGCGAGCCTAATGAAGTGCCTCCTTGATCTGTCCGCAATGGGCCTTGAGCCGGATGGACGGCGAGCGCATTTGATCCCCTACGGCACCGAGGCAACTCTGATCATCGACTATAAAGGCTTGATCGAGCTAATCCGCCGATCAGGTGACGTGGTTTCGATCCGAGCTGAAACGGTCTGCGAACGGGACGACTTTTCATGGTCTAATGGCGAAGTGACTCACGCTGTCAACTGGCGCGAGGATCGAGGTGAGATCCAGGCTGTCTATGCTGTGGCCGTGATGAAGAGCGGGGAAAAGCAGACGGCAGTGATGACAACGAAAGAGGTCGAGGCAATTCGCAGCCGGTCACGATCCGGCAACAATGGGCCATGGAAAACCGACTGGGCGGAAATGGCAAAAAAGACTGCCGTTCGGCGCCTCTCGAAGATGCTCCCGATTTCCAGCGAGATCATGCGCCACGTCGAGCGTGATGACGATCAGTTTACCATGCGAAACGTGACGCCATCGGTGCCATCATTTGCACTGCCGAAAGCGATTGAGACAACGCCTGAGATCGAAAACCTTAACGCAAAAAGTGACGGATCACCATGAGCGAGGACACGGCCAGTCAATCACGCAGGACTTCACCGCTCATGGTGATTCCCTGTCCACTGTCTTGTTGTGCTTCTTCGACGCTGCGGCCAGGATACGGAGCCAATGCGATTGCTGCCACTCAGGCGGCATCCGTCGCCCGTCCTTCCACTGGTAGGCTGTAGCGCGAGGGCAACCGAGAAACTGGACGATCTCAGGCGCGGTGTATGGGGCAAGGTCTTCGGTGAAGCTCATGGGCGAATCCTACCCCATAAAAAAAAGTGTGCAATGCAAAAATAAAAACTGGACAAGTGAATGCAATGCATACATTGTTTGCGCATGTCCAACACCAACCAACAAGTCGACTCCATCATCCTCATCCTCCCAACCAAAAAACAAAAACCAACTCCACAACGGAGTGGCCCACGTGGCCTCTTCACAAAACAAAAATAATCCAAGCCCTTCGGGGCAGATCTTCCAAAAACAACAAACCAACAAACAAATGCTGATCCAACGTAAGTCTGATAAAACATTCCTCACTCTCTCATTTGGTTGGGCTAAAAGTCCAAACAATCTCTCACTTGCCTGCACTACGCAGGCTTCACTTCCGGCAGTCTGCCAGAAACTCAACATCGACCCATCCAAGGTCGAACTCATCCCTTTCGAGGTAGCTTATAAAGCTGCCTAATCACAATGTGCCATGCGCAAAAAAAGCGCATGGCACGTAACGCAAAAAGTAAATGGAAACGCCGCTAACAGACCTCAGGGAAATCGACATGGACAAGCGAGATCTGCCTTCAAGTGCCAAGCTACCCGAATACGCCAGACTGTGCCGCGAGCTTGAAACGGCATTGCGCGGCATGATGGAGATGCATTATGGATACGTCGATGATCGGGCTGCAATGGCTGCCGCTCTTCTTTCTCTGCACAACACCGAAGATACACAGCCATGAAATACCCAGACTGCATCTTAATCGACTGCGACCAGCGCACACCGGAATGGTTTGAAGCTCGAAAGGGCCATCTAACCGCTTCCGCATTCGGCACCTGGCTGACCAAGAACGATGCGACAAGCCGGAAGGCTAAGATCACTGCGACCGCTGCCGTGCTTGCTCAGGCCGCTGGTTTTCCTGATCCGCCTGTTTTTGAGAACGCCGACATCAAACGAGGCATTGAGCAGGAGCCAGAAGCTCTTCAGTATTTTCAGCGCATGACCGGGCTGACGGTTGATCCTATCGGATTCGCCAAGTCCAAGCACGGCCTTTTCGGATGCTCACCCGATGGATTGATTCTCGAAACGGCATCCGGCGTTGAAATTAAATGTCCAAGGGCATCAAAGTTAATCCAGTATCATCAAGCTGGCGAATTGCCGTCCGAATACAAAGACCAAGTTCACGGCAGCATGGCCGTCACCGGCGCAACATCCTGGCATTTCTTGGCCTATCATCGCGGTCTTCCGGCGTTCCACATCGAGGTCCAGCGCGATGATTACACCGAGTCGATACTGACCGGATTGAAAGCATTCTCAGCCTATCTCTACGAAACCAGCGAGCGCATGACAGCGTTGGCCGAATCTCAGTCGGCGTTGCTTGAGTGGTCGAAGTCAGAATCCGAACTGCAAAACGCGCAATGAACACAGAAAACGATCCGCTGATCCCAGTTCGGGCCAGTGAATGGGCAAAGCTTAATCAATGCGTAAAAGAAGCTAGATGGTTGCCGCCAGAAACCGCTCCTCGCAACGGGACTCTTATTCTAGGCGACTTTGGGTGGCCGTGGGCTAACTTTGCAGTCTGGGACGAATACGACGAGCATTGGTGCATCTCAACTTTACAAGCGTGTCCAATGGCTAGTGGTCGCATCAACTCATATATTGAGACAGACACCGAAAAATTAGCATCCTTGAAACGCTGGATGCCGCTTCCGAAATTGCCAAAATGACTCCTCAACAAATCATCGACCTGACCGCGGAAATCACCGGCATTCCGCGTGAAGAAATCACAAGCCGCTGCCGGGAGTTTCCGATCTGCAAAGCTCGCAATATCGCAGCCTGGGGGATTAAGCTCATTCGACCGACATGGAGCTTGATCCGAATCGCCAACGAGCTTGGAATGACGGACCATGGAAGCGCACGACACGCCCTGATCCGCTGTCAGGAACTTTACGACAGCAATGCCGAGTTCCGACAGATGGTAAATAAGCTAAAATCTGCAATCACAAAGACCAACGCCAGAATCCTGCCATGAATCCCGCGCCCTCCCGCTCCGCTACGTCACCGACTTCCTCGCGGGAGTCATTGGCAGCGATCTATTGTTGTGTGTCTTCATTGCCGGGAAAAACGCGGAATCAAAGATACCTCGAAAAGCTCAAGCTGAATCCTGAAAAATATCGAGCGCACCTAGAGAAAAACCGCAATGGAGCGAAAAGACAAAAAGAGAAAGAGCGTAGCAACCCGAATCTATGGCAAGACCGCATTCAAAAACAACGCAACCGACGATCAAATCCAGACTATCGCAGTCGAATGAACGCAAAAGACATGGAACGCCAGCGCGGACTGCCTGACAGCACCGTGGCAAGCATCCTCGGTCTAAAACTGGCAGACTGCCCTAAAGAACTGATCGAAATGAAACGAGCGCACATCTGCCTAAGCAAAGCACTTGGAACCAAAATGAAATCAATATGAACACAATCGAGAAACTGAGAAAGAAGATGGCTAGCACCGTAACGGCACTGGAGAAGAAGGAAATCAGCGCGGAGGAAGCCATGGCAATCTGTCGCGCCGGGGCGGTAGTCATCGGCTCACTGCGGGTGGAACTGCAATACCGCCAATCACGCGCCGAAAAACCAGTGATCGAATTTATGGATTCTCCACACAACCAACCGACGCTATGAAAACCAATTGCTCGCGCTGTAATGGCGATCATCCTTCCTGCTACGTTTGCCAAGACCGACGAATAGACGAGGAAATAGCACAACTTGAATACGCTTTTGAGATGCACGAAAAATGCTGCGAACATTTGCAACTTGATCCTGACCATGCTTCGCAAGGCGACACGCTGCTGGAAGCTATTTGCAAACTGGAGAACCAAATCAATCTACCATGAAAATCACCATTGAACCCACCAAGGACCAGTCTAACGAGAAGCCAAACATGAAGCATCCGGTAGTCACCATCTTGGTGCCAGATGACGACCTTATGTTGCCCGACGTGCTAGAGATGCTTGTGGAACCCGCGCTGCGTGCGTTTGGCTACGGGTATGCCAGGATTGAACATGTGGAAAAGTTCGACCAATGAGCCAGATTTACATCGGCATCGACAACGGCCTGACAGGCGGCCTAGTCGCGCTCTCCGATCACCCAGGACCGCCGATTGCCGGCATTCCGATGCCGACAAGAGGCAAGTCTAAAGGCAACGAGGTCGATGCGTGGGAAGTCATGCGCTGGCTCTCTCAATTCGATCTTAGCTCCTCGACCGTGATCCTCGAAACCCCCGGTAAGCATTCACCAGGAGCACAAGCTCTCTGCTCAATGTGGGATAGCTACGGGGCCATTCGTGGAGTGCTCGAAAGCAAAGCAATTCGCCATCACAGAATCGCGCCGCAGACATGGCAAAAAAAGATGCTGCCGGGATGCGCTAAGGGTGACACAAAGCCAGCGGCACTGCTCAAGGCGCGTCAACTCTGGCCGGATGAAACATGGCTAGCATCGACGCGATGCACGAAGCCGCATGACGGCATGATTGACGCGGCTTTGATCGCCGAATACGCACGAATCTCCAACCTCTAACGCCCCTGAGCACACGACCCCACGGAACGAAGCCTAACGACTATGAAAACCAAGAACCGAAATCGAAGCCGGAAACCGTCGCAAACTGGAGACGTAGTGGGGGTCGATGTGCCTCGGCTTGTTCGGGTTCTTCCGTGCGCGTTTTGCGGCTACGAGTTCGACCACGACTCACTCGGCAAATATGGGTGTCCAAACTGCGAAAGTGAAGGACTTGGCGAAATAACAGAAAATGGCACCAAGCAAAAAATTCAGAAAAATTCCGCCTACTGCCATAAGGGGCAATCTGCCGAAAACCACTCAAAACAAGCCAAAATGCCAACTATCAGAAAAGCCGTTTGCTATAATGGGGCCGCGATGAAAACAAAACACGGATACAAAGTAGAATATAAAAACGAGACGCTAGGCCACAAAATGGATTACTTCTTCTCGTCCAGTCGGGGACTGACTCCGCTGGAACTAGCGAAGGAGCGAGTGCAATTCTTGAAGGATAACAAGTTCACGGATCGCAAGTCCATCAAGTTGTCAACAGCCACGCGAACAATCACCGGGGCTACTCCGATTCACATTATCTGATCCGAACATTCCGATCACGGACGCCTAAGCGTTTCGTGCATCACTCAGTTCTAAACAATCTCACCAACACACAACACAATGCAACGACTGAACATTAACGTAAGCCTAATCGACAAGTCCGAACTCTACGAAGGCAAGAAGGGAAAGTATCTGAGCCTGACTCTTTTTGAGAATCGAGACGGAACCGATCAGTACGGAAATGCGGGATTTATCGTCCAAGACATCGGCAAGGAACGACGGGAAGCCGGTCAGAAAGGGCCGATCATTGGCAACTGGAAGCACGTCAACACGGCACCAGGCCGCACCGTGATGCCGAAGACTGCGACGGCACCGCCTACGCCGCCGAAGAGTGGGTATGAGCCAGATCCGAATGACGAAACCGCCGACATTCCATGGTAATTTGATTTGATTTTCCCTAGGCTCCCGGCGTGTGCCGACGAGTCGCGCCATCCGCTGACCGCTCGCCTAATTTCAGAAGGGCTGGGAGGGCGGCAGCGGAGGCAGGGAACTATTGTTGGCAAATTTAAGCAAACATTCCGTTTGCGCTGAAACCGGGATTTCAGCAATCTGAACGCGTCGTTGAAGACGACCATCCGACTTGAGCCGGAATGAACACAATCGAACCATCAATGCGGCCACTTGGCCATTTCGGGAATCAGCATCGCGCTGATTCGCTCAAGCCGGAATGACCCTGTGGCCGCGCCTTTTTTGAATATGATGACCATAAAAATTGATCCTGAATTTAAGGCGTTGATCCCGCCACTCGCGCCGGAAGAACTGGCACAGCTTGAATCTAACATTATCCGTGATGGATGCAGAGACCCACTTGTCGTTTGGAGTGGGTTGTTGATCGACGGCCACAACCGACACGATATTTGCACGAAGCACAAGATCGCGTTCGAGACGGTTGAGATGAAGTTTTTGGACCGCACGGCGGCAATGCTCTGGATGATCGACAACCAGAAGGGCCGACGCAATGTTAGCGACTACGACAAGGGGTTGCTGGCGATGCGGAAGCAGGAGCTGCTCAGGCCGATGGCGGTTGCCAATTTGTCTGCGGGTGGAGGTGATAGAAAATCGCCTTTGGCAAAATTGCCGAACCCGATTTCCAAGATCGACACCCGGCGCGAGGCAGCGAAGGAGGCTGGGATTGGCGAGCGGACCCTTGATGCTGTGAAGCTCATTAAAGACGCGGCGGACAAAGGGGAAATTCCACAACAAACCGTTGACGACTTGAGACACCGGAAGGTTGCCATCCACAGAGTCGCCAAGGACATCAAGGAAACCCGTCAGAAAGCAGCCCGTGAAGAAAAGCGAGTAGAGGCAGTAAAGGAAATCGACATTCCTGAAAACCTAATCATTGGCGACTTCCGCGACCATGCTGGCAAGATTCCAGACGGCAGCGTTTCACTTATTTTCACCGACCCGCCATACGATAGAAAAGCGTCTGAAATGTTACCGGAGCTTGGGGAGTTTGCCGCGTCTAAACTAATGGAAGGCGGAAGCCTGATTCTATACGTCGGACAAACCCAAATCCCGGCCGCTCTTGACGCTCTAAGACCGCATTTGCGCTATTGGTGGACCATCGCCTGCGTCCATGCTGGACGGTCAACCGTGATGCGTGAATACGGTCTAAACGCTGGATGGAAGGCTGTTCTTTGGTTTGTCAAAGGCACTAGGCATGACAACAGCATCATGGTGAACGATACCATGAGTGGCGGTGAGGAAAAGACGCACCACGACTGGCAGCAATCACAAAGTGAGGCAGAATACTGGATCGGAAAGCTCACCAATAAAAACGACGTGGTCTGCGACCCTTTCATGGGGGGCGGGACAACCGCCGCCGCTTCAAAGAACCTTGGTCGTAGATGGATCGGGTTTGAGATTGACGAAACAAACGGGAAAATCATCGCGGAAAGGGTTTCAAAATGACCAAAAGACGAATCTTTGGGGAGGACAAACCAATGATGGAGTGGATACGATCGCACCCTGAATTGCCATCGTATTCGATCAACCACGGCAGGACTGTCAACGATGTTGATTTTCTGATTCATCAATACATGACCCAGGTGGACTCGCTCGGGACGAGAGAGATTCAGTTCATGCTTCATATCGAGACAAAATCAAGGAACGGACAACCGGACAAATCGCAGACCGATACGCTTTTCAAGGAACATGTGATGAAACGCGGAACCAAGCGGATACATGGGAAGCAGGTCAGGCACCACGGCGTTGGTGTTTTGTCTCTTTCTGGTGAGTCGCCTGCCGACTCAGATTCTATTTCTTGGGGTCGATTTCAAGTATTTGGACCATCACCGGAAATCACATACCGTAAAATTTCTGAAAGCCAGCTTCTTGACATTATCACATTCAG
>Ga0304728_1001052_pt1 | contig 20636 bp, 27 predicted proteins | sample C_130625_MF_Meta_FD_190476 | JGI IMG/M metagenome (GOLD analysis project Ga0304728, IMG submission 190476) | Freshwater microbial communities from Lake Croche, Canada to study carbon cycling - C_130625_MF_MetaG (v2) (version 2) | ecosystem: Environmental > Aquatic > Freshwater > Lake | place... | reverse complement strand
TTTGTCTCAAGGTGCAGAGTCTATTTACAAAGCACCTCCTAATCTAGCATCTCAGGCTGGCGGTTTGGGTATGACTGCTTTAGGTATCTATGGCATGTCAGGTGGATTTAAACCAACTACGGGTGCTCAAGGTGGTTTGATGGATGCCAAAGCATTTAAAGAGGGCGGTAAAGTTGGCTATGCCTCTGGCGGTGACATTTCCATGTTATCTACAGAACAGCTAATGAAGTTACTGGATAACCCTACCTTAAAGCCGATGGAACGGGACATGATTGAAGAGCAACTCATGATCCGTAGACGTATGCAAATGAATCCAGAAACTTCAAAGATTATGGATCAAGGACGTTCAGGTATCGGTGCTATATCAACGGGTGATATGGTTCCAGAAGAAGGTATGGCTGGTGGCGGGATTATTGCTTTTGCTACTGGAGATGTAGTTAAATTGCAAAACCCAAAGTTATCTGAAGGCACTCAAGATCGCAGAGAAGAAATGAGAGCCAGAGAAGCAGCTTTGTATAAAAAACTGTTTGAAGAGCAAGATCCTTTTGCCGAATCTAAGAAACAAGAAGAAGACATTCGTGGTCAAATTGCACAGAGCAAACAAATGGCTCCTTGGCAAGCGTTGACTTATGCTGGTCTAGGTGCGATGCAAGGTAATCCTGATCCTGCACTGCGTCAAAACTTCTTATCTAACATAGCTTATGGTGCTGAAAAAGGTCTGAAGTCTTATGGTCAATCTGGTGAAGAGCAAAATGCGCTTAATAAGTTACTACTTACGCAAGGTGTTGAGCGTGAGAAGTCTAAGTATGCTCGTGATATTGGCAATCTAAATGCCATCACAACCTCATTAGGCCAAATGGATACCAGAGAATTGGCTATGTTAAATGCCAAGAATGCCGCTGGTACAACTGCTGCTAACGTTGACTACCAGAATTTCCTCAAAGCAAGCACGATTTACTCTAATGCTTTAGCTAAAGAAAAGGCAGCTTTATTTAAAGCCAATAAAGATAGATTTAATTTTGACGTAAATAATGAAGAATTAGATCTGGAAGCCCGTAATAACGTAGCTAAGACTATGCCGAAGATTGCTGAAACTGTTGGCGGTGGCGCTCCTACTCCAGCAGCTCCAGTAATTCCAGCACCATCTAAGCCAGGAACAGCTACAGCAGCCAAGAAAAAATATCTTCCAATGCCAGCATCTGCTAAAGACGCAATTGTCGGAGGAGAGTATGATACGGTTAGAGGTCCCGCAAAATGGGACGGTAAACAATTCATTCCTATTTAGGTTAGATATATGGCAAAAGGTTTTTCATTTGAAGAGGCTCTTCAACCAACAGTAAAAGGCTTCTCATTTGAAGAAGCTTTGTTACCAGAACCAACATTAAGCCCAGAGGAACAAGTAGCCTCGCAAGTTGGGCAGGGAACTGGAGAGACAGTTAAAGACCTAGGCAAGCTCACAGCAGCTGGCGCAGTAAGAGGTACATTAGGCGCACCAGAGGCCATTCAATCTGGCTTTGGCGCTACCGCTAGGGAAACCGCATTTGCCCCAACAGACGTATTAAATCTAATTGCAGACCCAAGAATGCTGGCTAATAAGCTGGCTGGCTCTGTAGGCATTCCTCCTGTATTTGAAGAAAAGAAGTTTGTTCCAGCAGAAGTTACTGCCAAACAAAAGGCAGCTGTAGATGAAGTCCTGACCAAGGGCAAGATTCCACAGCTCAAGACTCTTACTGAGTATGGCAATAAGCTATCTGAGGACATTGAAAACACAGTATCTCCAGAGATGAAACTGGCATTAGCGGAGTCTCAGCCTACTGGAAACATCCTTAAAGCCCTAGAAACTGGTGATTTCAGTGAGGTTAGCTTTGGTAAGAACCCAACTTTACTGGGTCTATCTGGTCAAGCAGCTAAAGTATTTGGCTCTGCTGCCCCTGCATTCTTAACTGCAGTTGTTACTAAGAAGGCTGGTCCAGCAGCTGCCGTTGGCTTTGGTCAAGCTGGTGCTGAAGGTGTTGATGAAGCCCGTACTTACATTGGCAAGATGTCAGACGATGAGCTAACTAAGAAGAGCGAATACTTCCGTAACTTAGTTGCATTAGGGTATTCCCCTAAAGAAGCTAGAGAAATGACTGTTAACAAGGCTGGCGATACGGCTGCCCTGTACCAAGGTACTGTAGGTGCATTGGGTGGTGTATTTACCAGCAAACTTTTGAATGGCGCATTTGATAAGACTCTATTGGCTAGTGCCAAGTCTCGCCTAGGTAAGATTGCCCAAGGTACTGCACTAGGTGCTACAGAAGGTGGTTTATCAGAGATGGCTGAAGGCGTAGCCACAGACCTTGGTATTGATAAGGCAGTAGTTCGTGAGATTGGTGTAGATTCATTTGCTAACCTTGTATTAGGTGCATTGGGTGAAGGCGCTCCTGGAACAGTCCGTGGTGCTATTGCCCCTACTGAATCTAAAGCTTCATTTACCTTTGAGCAAGCAGTAGCTCCAGAGCCTACACCAGTTACCCCTGCCGTTGCCCCTCCACCAGAGGCAGTTGCGCCTGTAGCCCCACCAGCTGCAGCCCCTACTCCTATTGGTCAGGGTGAGTTTGAGACTCCAGAAGTCCCAACAGCTATTACGCCACCAGCTGAGGAAGTAAAGCCTAAAAAGACTACATTTGAAAAGAAACCTAATGATCCAGTAATGGAGGCTGAAGCTATAAAAATAGCTGATGAAATTGAAAAATTAGGCAATCCAAATTTTGCAGCTGGATTCCGTGGAGCAATTTCAAATGGCGGCTTTACCAACGATAACCAGCTTAACTTTTATAGACAAAAATTACTTGAAGAACAGCAAAAAGCTGGAACAGCAGGGGAAAAGGTTCAAGAAACATTTAACATTGACAACTATCTACCTACTAGTAATAAGGCAGAAATTAAACGTTTTAAAGAGTTTTTACCTAATGCTCCAGAAGATGTCAAAGCTACATTTGAAAAGTCTAACCAATACTTACAACAGCTGACAGACAAGATCAATGCACTTGGTTATAAGGTATTAGATGTTGATCCAAGAGCGCCATCAGAAGTAAGGGATTTGAAGGCTCTAATTAGCGGCATTGCTGGATCTACATTCTCTTTTGCCAAGAACGCAGAACATATTTCCAAAGACAATCGTTTTGCTAACCCAAATAAGCTGGCAAAGATTTCTAAAACATTAGAACAAGACTTTGCAGAGGCAGATCGATTGCTTGGTGTAGAGGCTGCAAAACCTAAAGCTACTGAAGTTGTACAAGAACCTATAAAAGTTGAGCGTGAATTACCTAAAAGATCTTCGGCTAAAGACATTCCTGTTTTAACAAAAGATGAGGTATTGGATTCTACAGACCCTGAGAACATCAAGAAAGTTAATGAAATCCTCAAGGATTACGAAGTTGAGAGTGGTCAAAGTATTGAGGGTAATTTCCTTGATGCTATTGATAGAAATATTAAATCTAAAGAAGAGGAAATTAAAGCTCCTCCAATTAGCAAAAGTTCAGTTATTCCAACAGCAGAAATTCGTGTAGCGCCTTATGATGGTGGATTTTTGGCAAGCTCATCTTATACGGGAAAAGGTAATGGATACTCATCACCAATCAGCGTATTTGGCAAGACTTATCCTACCCGTCAAGAAGCGATTGATGCAGAAGCAAACCGCATTAGAAAGTATGCTCAAGAAGATAAGAATACCGTTGCCCTCAAATGGTTGGACTCAGTAAGCAAGCCTACTAAAGAAGGTCAGGTAGCAATTAATAAAGCTCGCCAAGCTGAAAAGAAAGCTAAAGTAGAAAAACCAGTCGAGGTTGTTAAGCCAAAAATAGAAGACATCGTATCCCCTGAAGTAGCTGCTTCAATGAAAGATATTGAGTTTCAGAATAGGCTAATCAAAGCAAACAACGAAAAAACTATTACTAAAACTCAATTTAGTAGATTGTTTAAGCTTTATCAGGATGGCAAAACACCTCAAGCAAATGACCAGCTTACAAAAATGCTGGCTCAAAATGAGAAGAAAGCCAAGAAAGAAGAGCCTGAAGAAGAGCATATTGAAGGCAAGAAGTCTGAGCCAATAACAACTGCCTCTATTGAGAAGGCCGTTACTAAGTCTGGTGAAACAGTTGATTATGCCAAGATGAAGAAGGCTGCTGAGAATCAAATAGACCAAGCCATCAAGCGTACCAAGTTTACAACTCAAAAAGCTTACAACGATGCCAAAATTTCAGAGGCAGACCGCTTTGTTTCTATCAAGCTAGAGGGTAATGGTTCATTCAAAGTAATGAACAATAAAGAACGTTTGGAAGAGTTTAAGAAAAAACTGGCAAATGTCATCAAGCCTAAACAGGCTGGTACTCCACGTAGAGAATGGCAATCTGCAGCTGCAGGATTCAAAGCTGAATCAGCATTTAAAAACTTCTTAGATGAAAAAGAGCCTGATACAGCGGTGGCTATTGCTAACTTAACTGGCTTGGATATTAGCAAGGTGGTTCTCAATCCTGCACAGCGTAAGATCTTGGATAGATTTATTCAGGAACAAAAAGATACTGGTGGCGAAGAGCCAATGATGGAAACCATTAAGTCTAAGCCTGGAGCTAACGTAGCTCGTATTGCCAAGCTTTTAGGTCCACAACTCTATGGAAGTATGAGCGATATCTCTACTGTATCTGTTAAAGAGATGCTACAAAACTCTTTTGACGCAATTAAAACAATGATTGAAAAGAAAGAAACAGACTTTGGCAAGATTGATATTGTAGTTGATAAGGATCAACGCACTATAGCTATGACTGATGATGGCAGCGGCATGTCTCCAGACACTTTAGCTAATGTGTTCTTAACTATTGCTGGAACTAAAAAAGACACTGAGTTTGGATCAGGCGGATTTGGTATTGCCAAGATGCTATTCCTGTTTGGCAATGAAGAAGTAGAAGTAACTACTATGAAAGATGGCAAGATTAGTTCAATGTATGCCAAAGGCGGTCAGCTCATGGCAGCTTTAGAAGATCCATCTCAAGCTCCTGATATTAATGTTCAGACAAAAGAAGAAATGCCAGACTGGGAAAAAATGTTTCCTAAAGGGCATGGTACTTTTGTAAGAGTAACTGTTCCTAAAGAATTTAAAGATCAATCTACTGGTGAAATGAAAGAAGTTAATTTCCCAGATAATCAATATGCTTTTGAAGTTTTAGAAAATAGTCCTTTATTTGCCAATATTGAAGTTACTTTTAATGGAAATACTGTCTATGGAATGGGAAGTAATTTTAACCCTAATGAATACACTACTTTTGTAGATGCTAAGTTTGACTGGGGTACAGCTCGTATTTATGTTTCTAATGCCCAAATAAGTAAGTATGGCGAAAACATGAGAATTTTGTCTAATGGTTTATGGCAATTTGGAGCAAAACTAAAAATAAATCCTATGGATATGTATAGCGATAACATACCTTATCGTTTTTATTTAGATATTGTATCTAAGGTTAAACCTGATGAAGAAGGCTATCCTTTCCAGTTAAACCGCCAAGGTTTTACCAAAGAAGCAGAATCAGACCTTAAATTAATTAAAAATTATTTGGTACTGCACTATCGTCTAAAAGACTACAACAGCACAGTTCAAAACTTTGGAACAGTTCAATACCTCAGTAAATCTGGTAAAGACATTATTAAGTCAGATCAAGAATCATTGGTTCCAGAAACTGAAGAAGTTGAACAAAAAGAAACAATTAAAGAAGGATCTAAAGTTGAGGTCAAAGATGGCAAGTTAATAGTTAATGGCAAAGAAGTTCCATTACTTACTCCAGAAGACTTGAAAAAAGCGTCCATTGATGTTGATGCACTACGAATTCCGCAAGATAAAATTGATCCAAACAAAGTCATGATTCATGACAATTTGGAAATTTCCACCGATACATTAGCTTCGGAAATAAAAGAAGTTAATAAGCTTCTTGAAGATAATTATAATAAGCGCTATGCTTTACGGGAAAAAATTGCATCAGAAGAAAACACAGATAAGATTGATGCTTTAAAAAATGAATTAAAAGAGCTTGAGAAAGATCAAGATAGAAGTATTTCAAGAAAAGAAAACTTAGCACGACAAAAAACAGAAGAAAAGTTTACCCCAATTACTAAATTAGCTAGGGATAAGTTTGGTGATCGTTTTGATAAGTTTATGTTTGATATTGGCGATGCTTTTATGGCTTTGCGTGATGCAGTGTCAAGTAATATGCCAGCGGATAAACGTGGAATTGATTATAAAGATCTAGCTAAAGAGGCAATTGGTGTTTCTTTTGATAAGGAATATCGTGGTGTAAGCATTGTATTGCCATTTAAAGGCCTATTTATTAACCCAGCGTTCCCTGAGTACATAGACACTCCAGAGGAAGCTGCTTTGGGTATGTTTGGAACCATGATTCACGAATTGGCTCACCATAAAGTACGCAACCACGGAGCTGATTTTCCAGCAGAAATGCAACGTATTTTAATTAAATTGGAATCCTCATCTTTTTTTGACGTTCAACAGCTCAAGAAAGATTTTATCTTGACAGTTAAAGAAAATAAGGACATTATCGACTTCCTAAACAAAGAGGGATCAAATGAATCTAACAGGCCTATTGGACAGCGTTTCAAAGATAGCGAGCAACAAGCTAGAGGCGAAGGTACTCCTGAAGACGTTTCTAAGCGAGGGGCAGAACAGCGGGGAGAGTCCAGAATATCTGGCGAGTCTGGACAACGGGCTGCAGCTGCTGGAGAAAAGCAACAACCTAAATCAGTTTCGTCAAAAGATAAAGCAGCAAGCAAAGTAGATGAACTACTAGAAAAGCATGAACGTTCTAACACTCCGCTACATCCATCTGGAAAAGTAAAAGACACTATTCTTGGTAGCTATCAAGCCACTAAAAGAATTTCTGAAAAAATGGCTGAGAACCCATTAATGGCGGTCAATAATATGACTGGCAAGCTGGATCGTGCCATCACCTATGCCAGAAACAAGAACGTTTGGTATGGATCTGGCCTAGACCAGGCTGATTTTGCCAAATACAACGGACAGTTACGAAACTCTCAAGGATTGGCAGTAGCATCCGTAGCGGTAACTAATGCTATCCATGCTGGTCACGTAGCAACTCAAGTTATGGTTCAAGGAAAATTAATATTTGATCCTAAGACCCAAATGTTCCGTGCTGAAAAAGACAGCAAATCTTTGGCTAATGTAGTCACATTAAAACATGACCTAGAAGAAAAACTGGGTAAACAAAGAGCTGCAAACGTAGTTAATGCTTACTTTGAGGCAAAACGTTCCCGTTCTATTGTTAATGAATACCTCAACAGATCAGCTGATTATGAGGCTGCAATTGAAGCTGGAGAAGATGAAGCTGAAGCAGCTAAGAATCTGAAGTCTATTGAGATCGCTATTCAGAAGGTCAACATGGACGATGAGGCCATTGCTGCCTTCATTGCATTAGAAAAAGACTATCCAGAACTTGAACAAATGATGGAAAACTGGACAGCGGTTAACAATAATATGCTGGATATGATGGAATTTGCTGGTGTTATCAGCAAGAAACGGGCTGAACATCTTCGCAATATTGAGGACTATGTGCCTTGGTACAGGATTATGGATGACCAGACTGACGTTCATTTGCCAGCTGGTGTTCGTGGTATGACCAATGTAGGCCAAGAGAAGAAATTTAAAGCTGGCACAACAGATCGTGATATTGATGACATCGTGGATAACATGATTCACAACGTAATGATGATGACCCGCAACTCCATGAAGAACTATGCCAATAACCGCATAGCAATGGAATATGCAACTCGTAATGAGAAGGGCAAGATCCGCCTGTATCCTACAGAAGGCAGCGATGCCAATGGAGTTCGTGTAAACCTCATGGCCAATGGTCGCAGAGTCATTGTAAACATTCCAGATCCATTGATTGCTGAGGCATCTTTGGGTATGGAAAACATTGAAATTCCAATGGTTGATATTTTGGCATTCTTTGCTCAGGGATTGCGTAGAGGTATTACTACCAATCCAGCTTTCCAGGTGTCTCAATTATTTATGGACGCAGCTACTTCTGCATGGGTATCTGGCGTTAAACGTCCAGATAAAGTCTGGGCTGGTACTTTTGGAAGTTTTATCCGTGCATTACAACCGAATGATCCAATTGTAGAAAAAATTAAATCATACGGTTTTGGTGGCTATCAATCATCAGCTAGAACTCCAGAAAAAGAATTGAAATTGGAAATTGGTTTGTTAAATAAATCTGTATATGCCAAAGGCATGAAGACTCTTGACCATATTGGCGATGCTTCGGATTATGCCCAGCGTAGAGCAGTCTACAAACAGGTATTGGCTGAGACTGGCGATGAAATGCAAGCTTTGATCCAAGCTAATAACGTCATTGATTTCATTAAGCGTGGTAGCGGCAAGGGCGCTCAGTTTGTCACCAGAACAGTATCGTTTATGAATGCTTATGCTCAGTCTATCGATGTCTTGGCTACAGCTTTGGCTGGCGGTGGATTAAAGGGTAAATCTCGTAAAGACGCTCAAAAACAAATGCTAAAGACTGGTTTGTTATTGGCTGGTACGACTATTCTCTATTGCATGGCAGTTGGCGCTGATGATGAATACAATAAATTAGATGACCAGACCAAAATTCGTAACATTATTATTCCTGGCACTGGCATTCGTTTACCAATGCACACTTCAGCCAGTTTTTTCTTTAAGTCTATTCCAGAACTAATCTATAACAAGGTTATGAAGGAAGGCACTAAGAATCAAATGGATAATACCCGTTTGCGTAAGGCTTTAAGTGAGGCAGCAATTGATTCCTTGGTTGGCCCAAACATGATTCCTACTGGTGTTAAACCTGTTGCTGAGATTGCGTTAAATCATAACTTCTTTACTGGTGGCAATTTGACGCCTAAAGGAATGGAGAAATTAGAGTCATTCCGTCAATACAACAGCTCAACCTCTGAACTAGGCAAAGTATTAAGTGGTTTGACTATGGGAGCTTTGAATCCAATTGAGGCAGATCACTTGGTTCGTAGCTTGTTTGGTACAGCTGGTGCTGCCGTGATGTATGGATCTAATCTTTTCAATGGAGATCGTGTAACTCCACAGGCCAAGGACAATCCAATCTATGGTAGCTTCATACTCCCAGAAGTTCCACGGGGACGTGAAGATCTATTCTATGACCTCAAAGAACGTTCAGATAAGAAGTATGAAACCTTTGTAGATATGATGAAAAAACAGCATCCAAAAGAGGCTAAAGAGTATCGTGAAGAGAATAAGGGTCTGATTGCTGCGCATGGTTTTGTAACTGGTGCAGATGCTGAACTCAAGCGTATCAATGCTGAGATTCGTAGATTGTCTGATCTGCCATCTGAGAAGATGTCTAGCGATGAGAAGAGAGCCAGAATCACCAGGTTCCAAGAGCAAAAGAATCGAATCTTAGAAAAGACAATTCAGTTTAGATTGAAAGCAGAGCTGTAAAAAAGGGGTAGTTTTTAGGCTACCCCTGTGAGGACGTGAAGGAGACTACGGTCTCCGTCTTTATTTTATCTCAACAATTATCATTCCCATAACCGACTCGGTAAAAATAAATTTAGGTAGGAATCTCCTATCGTTTACCCTTAGTGCATCGGCAATCCCGTCCAATCCAGCCTTAATTGAGGCAACCATATTATCAGCGTCTCTATGGCGTTTATCTGGTGGGCAGAAGGTTATCTCTAACTCTATCTTTCCATCGCCTTCTGGAGCCTTTAATTTGGCTTCTAGAGCCAATGCCCAGCAAGCAGTCCTATATTCCTTTTTCTTTTTGGCTTTTTTAGCCCAATGAAGAGCCGAATTAGGAGAAAGTTCTTTAGGAGGCCAAGGTAGTTTTACGATGTTCATAAGTGGGAGTGTAACATTGTTATGGTTAAATATACAACACATGAATTAATTTAGGTACAACCTGTTGACATACAGAATCTATTGACGGATACTTAATTCCAGTTTAACTGCTAGGAGAACTAAATGAAACCAATTCCTTATACAACTTCAACTGGCGTGAGAATCGGCTCACGTTATAACGAATTACCAAAACCTATGCCTATTGATGATCCAGACATGGAAATGATTCAAGGGCTGTTTATTTGCTCAGACAAGTGGCATCGCCAAAGAAAGATTGAGCGTTACGCTTATGTTATATCAACTACCACTGCATTAGTTATTTTGTGTCTTTATCTGATGGTGTCTAAATGAAATTAACTAACGAATACGATATACCTCAAACGTTTATTAACATTCTTGAACGCCCTGAATACAGCAAGGGTAAGGCTCATCTGTCTGCTACTCAGCTGCTTAACAGCCCAAAAGTAGTAGCCTTAACCAAGAAGTTTGATGAAGAGCTAACTCAAGATGTATCCGACATGGTTTGGTCTATCTTTGGATCTGCCGTCCATAAAGTCTTAGAGCATGGCAAGGATGAAAATCACATTGTTGAGCAGCGTTTACATTCAGAGATTGATGGCTGGCATATCTCTGGCGCTATTGATCTACAGATTACCAAGAATCTTGGTGTTGCCATTCGTGACTACAAAACAACATCTGCTTGGGCAGTCATGAATGAAAAGATTGAATGGGAACATCAACTCAATATTTATGCGTGGCTAGTAGAAAAGGTTAAAAGAACTCCTGTTCTTGACTTGGGTATCGTAGCCATCATCCGTGACTGGAACCGCAGAGAGGCTAAGTCTAAGGAGAACTATCCACCAGCCCCAATTAAAGAGCTGCCGATCAAGCTATGGAGCTTTGAAGAGCGTGAGCAGTTTGTAAGAGACCGTATCTCTTTGCATAGTGCTTGTGACTTTGCTATGGAAACAGATGGCGATCTACCAGACTGCACACCTACAGAAATGTGGGAAAAGCCAACTGTATGGGCTGTAAAGAAAGAAGGCAACATTAAGGCCAAAGCTCTGTATGAAACTGCAGAGCTGGCAGAAGAAGCTGCCAAACAGTTTGCAAAAAAAGATCCAAAGAGTAAGTTTGTTGTGGAGGTACGTTTGGGCGAGCGTACTCGTTGTGCCAATTTTTGCCCTGTGTCCGACTACTGCCAACAGTATCGGGATTATTTATCAACTAAGGAGTAATTATGAAAACAAGACAGGAAATGGTGTATGAATTTATGGTTGCACTAGCTGGTAACTCAGATACGTTTCACCTTCAGTATTCTGATATGCCAGATCAGCAAGCATTAGAAGCGCATCAAGCGATTTACTTGATTGCAAGTAAGTTAGCAGATGAATATTTAAAACATTTAGGATAACTATGAGCGTATATAAAAAGCTACAGGAAGCTAGAGTAATCCTGCATAAGACCCAGCTACACAAGTCTGGAAAGAATAAGTTTGCTGGATTTAGTTATTTTGAATTAGCAGATTTTATTCCTCAAGTAACTGATATCTTTAACAAAGTAGGTCTTTGTGCGGTTGTGTCTTTTACCAATGACACCGCATATTTGACTGTCCATGAGACAGAGGGTGATGGATTTATTTCATTTACCTCTCCATTGGTCATGGCAGAGAACGCCAAAGGTCAGGCCATACAGTCACTGGGTTCAACACACACGTATTTTCGAAGATACCTTTGGCTGATGTGTATGGAGATTACCGAGAATGACGTGATTGATGCTGTAGACCAGACTGCGCCACCAGCAAAAAAGCTTGAGCCTAAGAGCGTAACACCTGTTACACCCCCAACTCCAAAGGCAGAAATTATTGTAGGCGGAAAAGGGGAATGGCAAATTGTTGCTCCTGGCAAGCCAGAGGGTGATACAAAAGATTGGTTGGATTTGATTCAGACTACATCACATATGTTGCTGGATTTGACCGCTAATGAAGAGGATGTCATGTTGATCTTTAAGAAGAACAAGTCTTTGTTCGATACCGTTAAGGCTACCGATCCAGTGTTCTTCAAAGGGATGATGGGCAAATTTACTGAACGCAATAACATGTTTAAAGGATAAATCATGGCTTTCGAACCAAAACCAAACAAAGGCACATTGTGGCCTAACGATTACAAAACTACTGAATCTCATCCAAATGTAAAGGGAGACCTTTATTTAGAAAGAGATTTGCTTAATGCTTTGATGATTAGGCAACCAGAAGGTTTGATAAAACTTTCAATTTCAGGTTGGGCTGGCACTTTAATTAATAAAAAAGTTCTTAATTTAATTGCATCTGAGCCTTGGACTGGGGAATCTACTCCAGCTGCGCCAGTTGTATCAGACGATGATCTTCCATACTAAGGAGATAAACATGACTGCAAAAAAACAAGCCCGTGACTATAAGATGCCAAATCCAAAAACCATAGCAGCAATGGATGAATTTTCTAAGGTCTTAAATGAATGGGATCGCATGGAGAATGAAGTTGATTTTCAAGATCTTTGCCAAAAACTTCAAAATGAATTGGCAAAATCTTATTGTGATTTTGAAAACCTTGAAAAAGATATTAAATATTTTACTCAAAAAAATGATGTGCTAGAAGCTCAACTTGAAATTAAACAAAAGCATATTGAATATCTTGAGTTGGATTTAGCTCATTCAAAAGCTAAGGAAGAAGGAATTTTTAGGAATGAAGAATGAAAACCATTCAGTTTGAAGGCGTAAAGGTTGCCCTCAAGCAAGATAAGACTGGCTATGTACTTACTCTGTCTTTGCACCCAGATGAGATCCCTGAAGAGTTACTTAGGGATTATGTGGGTGCAAGGTATCAAGTGGTCATGGTCAGGCTTAACGGTCACGAGGAACCAATGGATCGGCAGAATGAGTTTGACGGAGATAGAGCTATTCGTATTGCTGGCTTATTATGTCGGGATCCAAAGTTTTGGGAATTTCTTTATGAAGATAACCAAATCTTGGAGGCCACAGAAAAGCAGACTACGGACTGGCTTAGAGATTATTTAAACATTCCATCACGTTCAGAATTAAAAACAAACCCAGAGGCAAGAAAATTGCTAGACACAATACATAAGGAGTACAACGCATGGAAAACAAAAACTTAATTCCATATTCTGTCTATCTGCCAGTTGAGTATTACAACAAGATAAAAGAGTTTGCTAAGAAACGAAAAGCATCTGAATTGATTAGAGATGCTGTAACCATGTTGGTTGATGGTCTGGATCTGTTTAATAGCGGATACAACAAAGGTATAAAAGACGCAGCAAAAGTAGTTTATGAATGCGAGGAAGCCCAAATGATAGTTGTTAAAGGAAAAGATCTGGGTGCTTTGCTGGCTGAAAAGATTGATTTGCTGGAGATCAAAAAATGAATGATAAAGATCTAAGAGATTGCTTTGCTATGTTTGCTTTAAACGGAATTATTGCTAGGGGCGGATTACATCCCGAATTGATGCCAGAAGACTGCATTGCAAGAAGAGCGTATGAAATTGCAGATGCCATGCTTAAAGCTCGTAAGTCAGAAGAAACCATTGGATTACCAGCAATCAAAAGAAAGGCCAAGGTTAAATAAAAATGTTAGCTAGTCGTAGAAAACATAAAAATTTAATGCACTATCGGCAGCGTGAAGTTATGTTGGCTATGGGTTCCCTGCCTCTAACTGGACACTTATCTTCACAGTATTTTATTGAAGATGAAGTGAATTATGAAACTGTGGATCCAGACTCAATAGAAGACATGATTGAATTTACTACCTCAGAAGAATTATGCGAGGAAGAAGAGTTTAAAAAGACTATGTCTGATGCTTTAGATTCGTTGACTCCACGGGAAGCAAAGTTATTGCGGTTGCGTTTTGGTATTGATACAGACAATGAATTAACACTTGAGCAGATTGCTAATATTTTTAATGTTACTAGGGAACGTATACGTCAAATTGAGGCCAAGGCTTTACGCAAAATGAGGCATCCATCTAGATCTATTATGTATAGTGGTTTTATTAATCCAGACGTACCTTTTGGGTCATTCAATGCCGCTATTAAAGAACCACCTCCTCAAATGGAAGATTATGAGGACTATGGTACGGAAGGAATTAAATATTATGAACAAGATTTGTTTTCATGGCGAAAAAGAGTTGACTTGGCTATCAAAAGGTTTACAGAAGTAAAGTCAAAAATTAGAGGGTTGGTATGAAATTCATAACAGTTTTATTGATTTTTTTGTCTTGTAATGTATTTGCTGGTGGCATAACAGCTCAAGGCATAAAAGAGAATGGGGTCATTATTTCTTTGACAGATCAGCCATGCAAAATTAAAGATTCTTTTGTGGCTTATTCAGTAGAGATGGATGGATATACCACTTTAGGTTGTTGGGCAGCAGATGAATCAAGGGTGTTAATCAGGTGGGATGGCGGCTATTACAGCTCCTTCTCTTTTGGGTTTTTTGAAAAGGGATTAAAAAGATGAAAAAGATTTGTGGGTTAGCGTTATGTGGGCTTATCAGTGCATGTTCTTCTACTAACTACGTAGATACTTCTAAGCTGCCAAATACAGAGCTGATGGTTGATAGGGTTATCCCAACCATGAGCCGTACCGAAATGATTAATGCAATCTTAGATTGTGAGGGCGCTGGAACCAGACCAGCAGTCATTATGACCAGGCGCAAGATTAACGGGTTCTTGGCTGAAGCCCCCGTTGAGGTAATGTGTATGCCTAAATATATTAAATAAGGAGTAAACATGAAACCAAAGCCAATAACAATACCGTTACAAGACTTTGAAAGTCAGTGGGAAACCATCTTTGGAACTAAAGCAGATAAACCGCAGCCAAATATAGAGCCTATTCCGTTTGCTGGTTTGGTTGATACTGGAGAAGATACAGATATTGAGGCACAAAAAAAATGAACAATGAACCAGTAGCGTGGATGTTTCAGGGTGCTTTTGACATTAGCACCTATGTTTCTTTTGAGAAACCTAATCCTGACATTTATCCAAATCCCACACCACTCTACACCCATCCAGCAGAACTAACAGATGAGGAAATAAAAGAAGTGTGGATGAAGCGACCAGTAAATACGGCAGAAGGTGTTATTGATTTTGCTAGAGCAATACTAAGAAAGGCGCAAGAATGAACGCAAATGAACTAGCTGATGAATTGGAAAGTGATTACTGGGATAGTCGTGCTAATAAAATTATGCTTGAAAGTGCAAAGATGCTACGCCAGCAACAAGCTGAAATAGAAGCGTTGAAAACTGAGTTAAAGCTAATTGATGAATTAGTAACTGGAAAGGCACAAGAGAAATGACTACTTTTACAACTGAAGATCGGCAAGCTGCCGAAAAGGAGGATGACATGACTTGGAATTTAAGGCTGGTAAGTATGGGTGATGAGGATTTTGGCGAGGATCCTTATATTGAAATAAGGGAAGTATTTTATGATACTTTGGGGAAACCATTAGGCCATACAACGGCTACTATGAGTGGTGAAGATGCAGCAGAAATTAGGCAGTACCTGATGTGGGCTTTAGAGGCGCTGGATAAACCAGTATTAACGTTTGGAGAATAGTATGGAGATTTCAGTCAAAATCATCAAGGAGAATAAAGATGGATCAGCCGATGCTGAAGTTAAGTTTGATTCAGAAGGATTGCAAGTCCTCATCCAGTGGGGGCTTGTCGCTATGCTTACCAAAGCAGTTGATGAGTACAAAGTTAGACCCGATGAAGACAGCGCATCTATTATTAAACGGGCTAGAGCAATTGCCGAAGAAAAGTCTGTGGCGAAAACGAAAGGAAATAAAAAATGATTGAGGCCATAATTAAACCGCAGCCCTTGGACAATGACATTGCAGTAATGAAAATATTACAGTTGATGGGTCAACTAACCCCTAACGATATTGAGTATGTTTTAAAAGTATCCAAACAAGTCTATGATGCTATTGCGCTTGGAAATACTTATGAAAATACTTGAGATTGCGGTAATGGTTGTTCTGTTGGCTTTAATTGTCTATTTGGCTGCGTTTTATGGCAGAAATGAGGCCAAAGTATACCCATGTCACTTAGCAGAAATAAGCCCAGACTATCCACCAGATGTCAAAGAAATGTGCAGAAGGCTTACAAAAAAGTGAGCTTTACTATATACCAAGCAAACGGAATGAGAATTACTCAATATTTCTTTAATATAGATGAGCTTATTAAATCTATGCTTAATAACCCAAATGACCACTACCACAGGAATCTATGAGCAGCTGGCTAATCATTGTTACAGGACTGATATATGTCTATATTTGTATTGAGCAGCTGGTTAAGGGAGATTTTGGACTGGCTTGCATGTATGCTGGATATGCTTTTGCAAATTATGGGGCTTACCTAATTGCTACAAAGTAGTGTAAAATGGTGCATTGCAACATAACTTATGGAGAAAACCATGTTTACATTTGAAGACCAGTACAAGCAGTATGAGCAGTTATTTGACCGCACCAAGCAAATGTATGAGTTTTGGCTTAATGCCGTAACTTCTACTTTTGAAGATTTATACAAGCCTAAAAAGAAGTAATAGGTTCCAATTAGTACCCAAAGGTTGCTTTGTGCAACCTTTTTTGTTTCTCAAAGTTTACAAATGTGTAATTAAATACACATTTAACTTTACAATTCAAGCGGATCAAATCCTAGTTCAGTAGCTACTAATTTACAACGGGTTCTAAAGGGCTTGCCATGCAAAGTCCACTTATTACCTTCCTGGCGGTGAAAACTCATGTGAATCATCTCATGAGCTAAGGTAGTCATCATTGTGTAGTAGTGACCACACCGACCAGACGATATGGTAATAATATGCTCGTAGTCTTCTCCAGTATCGTATAGATATGTTCCCATCAACTCTGGATCCGCAGTAACTACAAAGTCAATTTCTTCTGGCAACGGCATTTTCCATTTAGTAAATGGGTAGCAACAGTAGAGAGAGGCATAGAGGTTACGAACTACCTCTGGCGTTAGCTTCATACTTTATTGATACACCCTCTAAATTCAAATTCATCTTCTCCGCAAACTTGAATAAGCTCTGGAAGCATTAATCTGCTACGTTCAAACGATAGTAAAGCAAATCCTGAGCGCCAGTCCTTACATCCGTCTTCCGTGTAATGTACGAACTGTTCTCCATTTGGATCAGCTAGAGTCCCTGTTTGAACGCCATAGCGAGTTCCGTTATAGTCGGTGATAGGTTGGACTGCAAGATTGTGCGTATGGCCTGTAATCATGCTTACACCAGCGTTAAGAGCATTAGATCTACCAGCTCCAAAGCCACCTTTCCAACGGTGTTTAATACAAGTATCTTCGTTAACCCAGTATGACCAGCAAGGCTGCCAGCGTGGAAAGTGATCTTTTAAAGTAAATCCTGATATACCTTCATACTGGGGAACTTGGGCTGCCAAAAACGTTTCAAAACGGGCATCATGATTTCCCATTGTCCAAACCAGATCTGCACCTATGGAGGCCGTCTCAATGTTACCCATAAAATCTTTGCAAGCCTCTAACTCTTCTTTTACTGATGGACTCTTTGACCAGCCTATTCTGGGATGTCTACTGTTCTGGCTGCCGTCAAATATATCTCCATTAGCAATCACCACTTTAGGGCGGAACTCTTTAATAATCATTAAAAGAGCTTTGTAGGCCGTTGTGTATTCATCAGGCCAAAAGTGAGCATCTGAGAATACGACAACTCTGCCCTTTTCCATATCTATGCCACGTCTAGCGTTGCCTATGACTTGTTCTAGTTTTTTGAGGGGTGAGAACCTGTTATCATCTAGGGTTGGCAGTTTGATCTTTAATCTATTTTCAATAGAGCGTCTTCTGTTGTAAACAGAACGAACATCCATACAATGTTCTGTTGCAAATTTTTGCGGACTACCTATTTTCAGCCAAGATTCTATGAACTGGTCATCAGTTAAAAAGTATGCCGCCATGCGTAGCCCCACTTGCTATATGATTAACAGATATTATGACTCTTATATGTAAGTTTTGTGTAAACCATTGAATAATAACAAAAATGTACCGAAATAGGAAATTACTTGAAATACTTAGACAATCCCCATGCCAGGCGTGTGGTCGAGAAGACGGCACAGTTGTGGCTGCACATTCCAATCAGCTTCGAGACGGTAAAGGAAGAGGAATTAAGGCACATGATTACCGCATCGCAGCAATGTGCTATTCGTGCCACATGGAAATCGACCAAGGCAAATCGCTCTCCAAGGCTGAACGTGTTGAGAGATGGGAAGAAGCACACCGCAAAACTATTGGCTGGCTTTTTGAGGCAGGAAAACTAGATTTAGTCTAAATACCACAAAATTAACTAAATGTAGTTGTTTTTTTAAAAATTATGATATATTACGTAGGTCAGGCCCACAACTGACATGCGTCTCGTCCACATCTCCTAGCAGACTTGTGCAACGCAAGCCCTCGGATCCCACGATCCCCCAAAACCCCTAGCCTAAAAAACTAGGGGTTTTCCTTATCTACTGTAACAGCTGTTACAGCAAAAAAACTGTTGCAAATATTTTTTCTCTGATGTAATCTACAAAGGCTAGGAGGAAATGTACGAGATGATATTTATCATTCAATACACTTCCTCTCTGCTACACCATACAGGTCGGACATAACAGCAGCTGTATGGGAAGAACCCCTACTGTGGGAAAGATTTGTAACAGGGGAAGAGGTGGCGAAGAGAGAGCCTCTAATCGGACGTCTGTCGGGTGCAGTGGCTCCATTAGGCAAACTGTTGAAGGCATCTAGGAAAGGCTAGGTGCGTTCACCATTTGGCAATGAGTCATATGGGGATTAAGTGAGATACAAGCCGTTTAGTCAAGAAGTGCATGATGCGTGTGATCCAGTCGCTAGGGCAGCGGTCATTGGCTACATGGCAAAGCGGTGGAATCTTACAGCGGTTCCTAATCCAGACAAATACAAAGTAGATCTGATTGTTGAAAATGAGTTCATGGTTCCTATTGGCTACGCAGAGATTGAAATGCGTGACTGGGAATCTTGCCCGTTTAGAACAATACACATACCGAGCCGTAAAAAGAAGTTGTTTGACAATGACATGCCAACCAATTATTTTGTAGTGTCCAGGAGCTTGAAAAAAGCCTGGTGGTGTAACACCGATGTGATCCTTAATTCACCATTGATTGAGGTTCCAAATAAAGCAGTAAAAAGCGGTGAGTATTTTTATGATGTTCCGATTAACCAATTTAAAGAAATAGTGTTGTAAACTATTTGACCCATGCTAGGAGTTAGAAATGAAAAAAATAAAACTATCTGAAATTCGTATTGATGGTGGCACACAAGCCCGTGAACAATTAAATCAAGATGTTGTAAAAGAATACGCAGAACACATGCGTGAAGGCGCAGAGTTTCCAGCTATTACAGTATTTTTTGATGGAGTTTTTTATTGGTTAGCTGACGGGTTTCATCGTTACTTTGCAGCCAAGTCAAATGCTTATGCTGAGATCCTTGCTGATATTAAAACTGGTACTTTGGATGATGCCACTTTGTTTGCTTTTGGCGCTAATGGTAAGCGTGGTCTATCAATGTCTGCTGGTGACTATCGCAAGATCATCTATTCAATGCTCTGTCATGCAGTCTGGAGTCAATGGTCAAACGCAGAGATTGCCCGTCATGTAGGTGTTTCTAAAATGACTGTAGGCCGTGTTAAGGCTACTATCGAATTGCCAGATGAGCCAGTCAAAAAGAAATACATCAAAGATGGTGAAGAGCGTGAGATGACCACCACTAATTTAGGTAAAAAACCTAAGACGACTATACCAGATGTCACTACAGCAGATCCCTTAAACGAAATGAAAGATCAAGTCAGTGAGCTGGTTGATACAGTCAATCAGCTGTCAGATGAAAATACAATGCTGCGTGACAAGATCGCTATCGGTCAATGGGATGCCAGCGAGATTGAAAAAATTGATGCGGAAGAAACCATTAAAAATTTACGGGAACAGATCCGTGTTTTAGAAATTGATAACAAAGCTCTAAGAGACAGTCGTGATATGTATCAAAGCCGCAACTCAGAATTAATGAGGACTGTTAAATCTTTGCAGAAAAAAATAAAAGGTGAATGATGCAAGACTATTCAGCATACATAATCAACGCCCAAAAATTTATTAGGGCAATAGAGGAAAACGCTAATAAGAATAACTACAAAGTAGCATTTGAAATGGCTTATCATTTAGGAACGCTTTCGGATATGTTGAAAGAGTCACTACTGAAACATCAAAATAAATAAGGCGCAAGCCTAGCCCAAGCCAGAGGGATTCTGGCAGTTAAAGGATAAGCATGAATTTAGAATTAAGACCTCATCAACTTGAGGTTATTGAACAATTAAGAGAAGGGTTTCGTCAGGGACACAGATCTCAACTACTATATGCCCCAACAGGTTTTGGCAAAACTGAAGTAGCAATCTATCTCATGAAAGCTACTTCAGACAAATACAAAAGAGCAGCCATCGTTTTGGATCGTATTGTTCTGTGTGACCAGACCAGTATGCGTTTGACCAAGTATGGAATTGATCACGGAGTATTCCAAGCAGACCATTGGAAGTTTGACAAGACTAAACGTCTTCAAGTTTGTTCTGCTCAGACTTTAGAAAAGCGTAAAGACTTTCCAGAGATTGATCTTTTAATTGTAGATGAGTGCCATA
>Ga0304728_1001051_pt1 | contig 20661 bp, 19 predicted proteins | sample C_130625_MF_Meta_FD_190476 | JGI IMG/M metagenome (GOLD analysis project Ga0304728, IMG submission 190476) | Freshwater microbial communities from Lake Croche, Canada to study carbon cycling - C_130625_MF_MetaG (v2) (version 2) | ecosystem: Environmental > Aquatic > Freshwater > Lake | place... | reverse complement strand
CTATTTTTTCTTTTACCGGTTTTTCTTTTACTGGTTTTTCTGTATTATTTACCATTATATTTATAATATATAACGATAATATTTTTATATTCTTTAACATAATCATATTATTTATTTATTCGAATAATTTATATTTTAAAAAAGAATATAAAAAAATCACAGCATAATATGTATAATCATATAATACCTTTATTATATTCGCCTTTTACAAGCAGTTTTTAAAAGTTATAAAAACAAGTTCTAACAATGTACTACGATGATGCTTTTGACCCTACCCTTGAAAATGATTTTGATGTTCCTCAATTTGATGAAACCTATTCCATAGCCAATAGTGTTACTACTATGAATTCCAATACGAAAAAATATTTAAAACAATTGGAATTATTAAAAATGCAGGATAAAGATTTTCGTAAAATCGACCGCTATTTTAATGGTAAAAAGAAAAGTATTGAACTATATGCTACCAATAGTACTCCGGGTACCAGAATTCGTGATGCCACATCGGGTAGTAGAATCAATAATGCAAAGGTTGGCTGTCGTGATGAAGATATGTTTTATAAAGTTGCTATCTGTACTTGTGAAAAAGGAATTTCACCCATAGATTCCAATATATTTTTCTTTGATAGCCCTGAACAATATGAACGAATTACTGGTTCTACTGTTTCACAACAAGACAAATCAAGCTGGAAAGAAAAACGTATAAAAGAAAGAGTAAAACGTCAATAAATACAAATAAAAATTTAGTAATAATATACATAAAATAATATAAATATAATTATAATTTTATCATTATATTATAAATGAAAAAAATACGTAAAACTAAAAAAAAAGTGGCATCAAACAAAAAAGTGGAAGAAGAATTCCAGGTGAATATGGTGGGTGGCGTTGATAACATCGACCAAGTTGTCGTTGATATGAAGAAAAAACTCAATGATCCCAAGATGAAGGAGTTTAATAAAAAAGGCTATTTATTATTTAATAATACCATTTACGATATGCTAGACTCGCCTATTTTCGATAACAATGAAACAAATCTTTTATCCGGATTAACAGATTTCTTTTCATATTATAGCTCAATTCTACCCATTCGATCAGTATATACCGAAACTCAAAAACGTTTGATTCAAATTATTCGATATTATTATGTGAGGGCGTGTCAACCACCACATTTTGAAAGTAGTGAATTACTCAAAATTTTCGAGTTCTTATCAGAAGAATTAAATGGAACTGGCTGGACCGCGGAAAATATTAAGCAGAATAAGATATTTAATCATACTGGTAGTGAAATGGATAATCATAATATTCAAGATAACAAGAAAATGTTTACAAATACTATCCACCAAACAACCAATATTTGTAACTTAGATATTTTTCAAGATATCTTATATGATATAAATCAAGAAAAATCTAAGAATGTTATTGGTAATATTGACCATAATATCAAATATCCTTTCTTCGAACTCAAATATGGGGGTTCTGGAATGTATAAAATCATGTATACAAATATTTATGGAGTGTTTGATCAAATTTGGTATTCGAAAAGAGATTCTCCTACGAATAATGGTGGAAGTATCCAAGACATAGATACAAAAAAAAACGTTGTAGGAGGAGGCCCGGGATCAACCCATAAATTAGTCAAATCTATGAACCCCAAATATAGAGATATTATGGAGCTGGTCGATATTTTAAAACCATTTCTTCCATCAGCATCGGATCATTTCAGAGATAATAAAGATTCTTTTTATATAAATGCAATCATTGATATTTTTCTTATGCAATATAAGATAAGTCAAAATAGTTGGTCTCTAGAATTTATCATAGCTCTATTTCGACGTCGTCTACCCTATTATGAGAAGGAGAATATACAAACCAAATTAGATTGGCTGAATATATTATATATTGGCGGTGATATTTTGAGTTTACATTCAGATATCAGTGGCTATATTGATTATTTAAAGAATGCATTTGACGAAGATTCATTCAAACCAATTCAGACCGAAATTGATAAACTTGATGATAAAACGGATCTAAAATCCTTTATAATAATTCATAAATCAATGATTCAAATGATTCGAGAAATGATTGAAAAGAATATTCGAGATTGGTTGAATGAATCTCACAAAGATTTTACGGATGAGTTCGGTGCTACATATAAAGACTTGGGAATAGATACATCTATATCGTTTTTCAATATTGAGAATCCGGTAGAAGAATTTAGAGCTGAATTACTTGAAAGTATCGATGCGTTATTTCTCTACTCAAATAAAACTATTTATGAGCATTTAAAGCGATTAGAGAAAATCGATAAAATAAAAAAAGAATTTAAATATCAAAATCTTAGTTTAACTGACCGTATTCTAAAAGATAATTTGGACGAAATTAAATTATCAAAACAGCCAATATATAGAGTCATGAAACATAAAATTGTCTTAGATCAAGTTACTGCATTGGATAATAAGTTACACGAATTTAAAAATATTTTGAAAATAAATAATACCCTCGAATTTTATAAAGAACAATTTCTACTAAATAAAACTTACTTGACAAATGATGGTTGTTTCAAAAAAATACTCGCAGAAAATGCAGAAAATATTTTTAAAACAATTTTTAATAATGTTCCATTTTGGATGGATAAAACAATTCTTAACAAAGTATGTAATGAATTTCTCTATGAAGTTATTAAATTCGAAAAACCGGATGTTATCGATTGGATGACAAGTATACAAATTAAAATTACAAATATTGGTAGACAACCTACCGGTTTATCAGAAGAAGCAGACGTTATATTAAAAAAAATTATTATATTGAACAGTTCAATATATACAGATCCCCAAATGTACATTGATTTTATTGAAAGTATCAAGACTGATATTTTAAAAAATTGTAATGATCAAATAACAGAAGATTACAAAAAAACAAAAACGTATTTCGAAGCACAAATTGAAACAATCGATCGAAACTTTTTAATAGATATTTTATTCGGAAAAAAACGATTACTTCCAACCACTCTACCCTTGCTAACAAATATAGAATTTAATAATTTTGATGAAAACGCATATGATGCCATTATGGAGAGTGCTTATATAACGGAATATAAGGTTCTTCTTACAAATAGACCCGCTAATGAAAAAATAAACTATTTTTATACATTTATACATAAATCATTAATTAAATATCTTGATGATAAAATCGATAAGACGCCTCCAACTGAACCGATTAAAAAGAGTGTTTTTTCTTTTTCGACCTCGGGCGAAGAGCAAGCATATATCACCGAGGTTCATACAAAAACAAAAAATTATATCAAAGCATTATCTTACGACGATATTCAGAATATGATAACCATTCATAACCAATTACAGTTCAATAAATTATCGTTTTTACATTTATTTTATATCAAAGATAAACTCATTGAACAGAATCCGAATAGAGAAAATTTTCTTCGTCGAAATATGTTTGGTATGAAACATCAAATCAATGAGGTTTTAAAAGATAGCTTTACGAAAACATTTGATTCTACGATTCAAAAATTACTAAAGAAGTTTAATGGTAAAGAACTAGTTTCTATATTAGGGTCAATCGGGCAAATCACACTACTAGGGATGTCAGTCAGTGAACTTATGAATTCTTTTAGTTATATATATAATTTCAAGTATTATTGGTATTTTCTTCGACGTATTGTACAACCTTTTACAAACCAAAATAATGAAGACGTTTATAATAAAGACAATCTCAAACTTATCGATAATGCATTCAAACTGCCAATAAAAATTTCGAAGGGTCATTACTCGCCATCAGAAGCAACTAATTATAAATATTTTTTTAATAAGAATGAATATTTTGTTATAAAAATAAATGATTTACCGATTTTTTTCGTAAAGGTAACAGTGGATAAGAATAGAAAATTCATATATAAGAAATATACTATTACCGAGATTATTGAATTTTTTGTTAAAAATATAAATGAATATCAGTATTCTGCGAATTCTATAAAAGAAGAAATAGAACTTTATTTTAATGACAAAAACTATAAGAATAAAGACGAAACAGACCAAGCAAACAAAAAAGAATTATATTTTATAAAAGACTCTACCATATATAAAAAAGGAGAAGACGGGGTATTGGATGTAGAAATACAAAAAATAAAAACACCCCCTATTGCGATTAAGACAGTCTGGGAATTATTCAATAATTTGATTGCAACGCCAAACCAAGAAGTTCAACGCAATGATTTTCCTAGTATGTATACCTTAATGTTATTGACAGATAACCTTATATCAAAAGATTCTAAAAATACCGCTTATGTGTTTTATAAAGATAAAATACACTATCTTACAAAATTCAATATTACGAAAACGGGTCAAGACATTTCTATTACATTTATCTTACAACCTGTGAATATCAGGTATAACAAAATAACCTATGCTAGTGATTCCGATAAACCGGTGGATGAAGAAGTTAACATCTCAGTAACAAATGAAGAAGTTAAAATCTTAGTAACAAATACTTTGGAATGGCGAAAAGAACTTGAAATCTTCGTTAATATGTTTATATTACCAAAAGAGATAATAGAGAATATAAGAATAGAGAAAGGTTTTCATTATAAAGATTTTACAGAGGGCGATATAGTAAAAACAAACGGGTTATATTATAAATTTAATACAGTTTCTGGTCTGGTCATATTTAATTATATTAATAAAACACAAAATTTGTCTGATTCCTTAAAATGGGCATTACTTATTACAAACCCGTTTGAAAATAGTCATATACAAAGATTGCACACGGCATATCTTAGTCCTGGTGATTCGTGGATAAAAACGTGGTTAAAATTAAATGATGATAATTCTTACTATTATTGGTTAGATTCATTTATAAAATCTGATAAATATAAGTCAACTCATACAAATACCATTGAAACAGTAGATACAAATACCACTGAAACAGTAGATACAAATACCATTGAAACAGAATTCAAAGCAATATATAATCCCAGCATTGTCGCAAACGGTCACTATGATTTCATTACTAATGATCTTATATACAAATACAATAATATATCTAAAATCATCTTGCCCGAAAACGCCACTAAAGTAGATGACATCAAAGTAACAAAAGTAACAATTAAATTCCTTGATTATGCATATTCCAGTAAACTCGAACGTTTTTCTAAAAAAAAAGAACGGGAGGAAAGGCGTTCTAAAATTATAAATAGTGTAGCTGGTACGATAGGTCGTGCGGCAGGTACGACACTTGGTGCAGCAGTTAAATTAGGAGAAGGTGTAATTACCCTTATAGGAGTTGCTCTGGCAGGTGCTGGAGGAATTGTGCCCGGTGTTCTTTATACCGCAATTTATATACTAACAATATTATCTACTAGTAATGCTGTTTAATTTTTCTCTATGATAGAGGTTTCAACATCAAAAAGTAACAAAATTGAACCCATCCAATAAATAATATTCAAATATATAAAGTAAATGAAACTATATATGTTTATTCTCAGTCTAATCGTACCCATCGGTAACCACCGCCTATTACGTGATTTACATATACGAATCCCATTAAATCTCGATATCACACAAGACGATAATTCCATTTTGAAACAAATACGCACAAATTCTACTCATAAATCGGGTATGGATGAACACTATATCAATGATACTCTCAACGGCAATAAACTATATAATATAACCAAATCCTTCATCTTGGCGGATATCCTACGTAATTTAGAAAATTCCGAAGTTTCCGAATTCAAAAAACTAGCGTATTTACAACAATACAATGATTGGAAAGATTCCTCCCAATATATTCCCGATTTAACCAAAGGTGGATTATTTGATGATTGGAATTTAACTATTTGAATTGACAAAAAAATATCATTCTATTATAACTTATAAAAATCAATGAACGGAGAAAATGTACCTTTACTTGCTTATTTTTTCGTTGGTGTCACCTCACTAGTTTTAGCATATGTTACTTACGAAGACGAAATTAATAAAATACCAGGACAAGTAAAACAGTCCATAGATAGTACTACAGCTACTGCAAGTTCGACTTTATCTTCCATAACAAGTGGTTTATCCAATCCTTTATCTTCATCATCATCAACAAATAATAATACTACAGCTTTAACCACGTTAAATCCTCTTGCAGCTAATGAAGAAAAACCTTCAAATATTAGTGGTGGAAAAAAGAAACATAAAAAAACGAAACGTGGTCACTCGAAGGGAAAGCATAATAAGACGAAACATAGTAAAACCCATAAATAAATTTATCCTGATATAATAATATGTATTTATCCAAATTATTATATTTTTTGCCCTTGTTCGTATCACAGTGCTTCATTTCACCCATTATCGCTAGTGACACTATCTATGTATTCGCTTATTCTTGGACTCCTGGTTTCTGTATGGATACCAGTTATGTCGGCTGTTCCAACCCACAAGAGTACTGGAAAACCCATTTCACCATTCACGGACTATGGCCTCAGTACTCGACGAATGGCTACCCTTCTTATTGCTCCACCGAACCATTCGATTCTACTATCCCTACCACCATTGGTATGGATACGATGACCAAATATTGGCCGGATGTCAAATATAGTGAAACCAGTTCTGATTATGATAGTTTCTGGGAACACGAATGGACGAAACACGGCACCTGTTCGCAACTGTCACAAATAAATTATTTCCAAGACGCTATCGATTTAGCCGAAACGCTCGATACTCCCGCCTATTTATCCGAAAATATCGGTAAAAACATTTCGTCATCTACTTTACGTGACGAATTCGGCGGAAACCAATATGTATCTCTAGTATGCAATGACTATGTTTTAGTCGGTGCGTATACTTGTTGGTCGCAAACCAACGGAATTCCCTATTCGCAAATAGAATGTCCATCTTCTGTTCAGGGTGAAGATACGTGTGATGATGATTATGTTTTTATCGAATCATTATAAGCAGATGAACACTTATTCTAGGCATTCTTGAAAAAACAAATTAACTTTATTTATATCTGCGCCTATCACTGCATTATCTGGTATATAATTCAAATTACCTTTATTATAACATAATATTACTGGTACTCCATTCACCATTTTTTTTGTTTTTAGAAAAGCATATATTTCAAATGATTGGTCTACATCTACTATCACGCATTGTATTGTGTCGGACATCTTATCGAACCATTCATGAACCAATCCCTCGATTTTTTTACAAGGCCCGCACCATTCCGCTCCGAATTTGATGACTAAACGACCTGGATTGGTTTGTAATAATTCGGCAAAATGACCTTTGTCACGTATTTCAGTTAATATAGGAAGTCCCATTATATTCTTTATTAACCATTAATGTTTATATTATTTTTTATTTTATTGTATCACGGTATAATTGGAAAAATACTATCTATCGATATATCAAAATATGTCCAATACCCATAATTTAAACATCAATATGTACTCTCTCAGTGAGATTTTAGGATTATTCGATTTAACTTATTCAATGTCGATTGAAGATTTGAAACGAGCCAAGAAAAAAGTATTGATGTTACACCCCGATAAATCTCGTCTATCTGCCGATTATTTTCTCTTTTATAAAAAAGCTTTTGATATCGTAGTACAATTCTATGATAACAGTAATAAACAAAATCAAAAAATCACCGAAGAAACTACGAAATATAAACCATTCGATAACCAATATAATAAAGCCACGGTCAAAAAAATGACCTCCGTCATCGGTGAAATCCCCGTCGATGAATTCCAAAACAAATTCAATCAATTATTCGAAGAAAACATGGTTCATAAGCCCGACCCCAATTGTAATGAATGGTTTTCAAAAGATGACCCGACTTACCAAACTTCTGAACAAGTATCATCCGGAAATTTAGGACGTGTTTTCGAATCGATGAAACAAAAATCTGCTCAATTGGTGACTTATCGAGGAGTGCAAGAATTGAACCTTGGTGCCGGTGGTTCTCGATTATATGAGGATGATGACACCGACGACTATGTTACAAGTGACCCTTTTAGTAAATTAAAATTCGATGATTTACGAAAAGTCCATAAAGACCAAACTATTTTTGCGGTGAGTGAGAAGGATATTGATAAGGTACAACAATATTCATCGGTCGACCATTTTATGCGAGAACGTGGGAAACAAACTATCACGCCACTCGAAAAACAAGAAGCCGAATATGTATTGGCGATGCGAGATAAAGAATTTCGTGAAAAAATGATGCAAAAACAGCACGCATCGAATATAAAATCTATGGAATATGCGGAAAAAAACAAGACGGTTTTATCGAGTTTTTTACGTCTCACGTAGGGAAATCCAGGGAAATCCAGGGAACCTACGGTTTTCAGCAACGCTAATGCCTCGGACGCTCCCTCCCTTTGTAGGAAACCAAACGTAATGACCCCAAATGACCCCCTTTCTTTTTCCAGTGAAGTTACGGTTTCCCTACTAAGGGAGGGGGCGTCCGGGGGAACCGTAGGTTCCCTGGATTCCCCGGAATAGCCACTCTTTATCCATATCCAACATCAATCCTCTATAATCCACCGTACGATTCTCGATATCACTATATCCATCCGCCTGTACCACAGTAAAGGGTATCAACATATACCATCTACCGCTTGTTTGTAGGCGTTTCCAATATATATCCAATGCATATTCTCTATGATTCGTAGGTTCTCGAATCAAATTTTTTACACTATCTCGAAAGTTCAGAATCAAGGTATCATAATAATGTTGTTTCACTACATAACCCGTGGTGGTCTGACAATTCGAAACCCTTATACAATAATCTCCTATTTTTTCATACGGCGGTACATTATTTCCACCAATCAATAAGACATCCCAATCTATCGTGGTATTATCATAGAATTTTTGTAAGCTATCTTTGAGAACCGGTGGATTCAAAAATGTGATATCATCTTCACATATAAATACATAAGGATAATTTCGTTCCTTTGCGATTTCCAAACATTTGATATGACTCATCGTACAACCTATAGCACCCACCTTTGTTTTGACTGCATTAAACCGCTCTCCTTGCATACCCATTTTTTCGAATTCTTGGCAAATATGCTGTAAGCGGTCTTTACGGTGTTCCAAATTTATAAATAATGTATTGGTAAATAATTCCATTCTATCAAAGTTTTCGATTTATGTGAAAACAACGAGAAATATGTTTATGTTTCTTTCACTTATTAATATTTATTTATCAGAAGGTGGGATTATCTTATCTTTCCAATAATGGGTCAATATGACATTTCCATCTTCGTTGATGGTTTTTGCCTTTTCTCCATCCGATTCTAGTTCCTTGTACAGGTGATACAAAAAATCATATCGATGGTTATTGATAATCGAATACATATTTGCAGTGAGTAAATGGTATCGTTTTGTCAAATAGTCAATATCAATGGTATAGGCATCTTTTAATGCTTCATATATTATTTTATTCTTTGGAACACACCCGATAAAACCTTGGAAAATAGTTCCTTCGATATACGATTTTACTGAAAAAAATTCATAGGATTTTACGATTTCATTGATATTGGTTTCAATGATGGCGTCACTATCCATAAAAACCCCACCTTCCATATATAAATAGTAATAACGGAATAAATCGGCCTTATGTGCCCCAAATTTCATTCGGTGAAATACATTCAAAATAAAAGGGAACTCATGATCGGGGTGATTTATCATATATTGTATGATTTCTTTATCCGTAAAATGTTTATATTCCCATTCGGGAGCCTTTTCTTTTATCATTTCGACTACATAGGTAGGTTGAGGGGTAGGGGATGTTTGGAATATTGTTTTGGGAATCGGCATTTTGTATTGATATGTAATATATGAATACAAAAATTTTATATGGGTTTTACGTAGATTTATTTACTACTATTTCTTTGAAAACATTTCGTTTTATTTTCTCAAAGAATTTTTCATCTTCCTCATTCGATGAACCACCTAACGCTGATTTATAATATTTTCTATATTCTATGTTCTCTTTAGAATCTAATGTTACACAATCTGGATTCTCTTCTTTCCATTTCGTTATCTGTGCCAAATTCAGATTGGCTACTTGATTCACCACTTTTTTAAATTTCGTTTTATTATCGTCTTCCTTTTCCCATACATTATCATCTTTGATATAAAGTGTTTCTCGTTTTGCATCTGTACAATGTAGTGGCCGTTTATTTGTATCAACGCCGCTTAAATTATTCACTATAATACGCGTTATTCCTTCAATATATCCCAATTTACCAGTTGCCTCAAAATCCGCTGTAGTTAATTGTAGTGATTTTATAAAATCGGTGATATTCATCGCATCTTTACACGTTTCATTCAGGAAAAATTGGAGATTAAACTGTTGATTCGTTGTATTATTGGAATTATTATTCGAAATATTATTCGATACCGATTGAGCTTTGGACATCTCTATCATTTGTTTATTTTGTTCTATCAATATATTTTGTAAATCTTTATTTTGCTTCAGTATCTGTACGATGAGTTCAGTAGTTATTTCTGGTCTTTCCAAATTATTTTCAGGAACTTTACATTCTTTTAATTTTCTTTTTTTATGACTCCATAAACTATTATAATTTTTAAAACTTTTATTACATATATCACATATATGTTGTATATCATTTTTATCGTTTATCTTATTTAAATGTTTTCTTGTTTTCAAATGTCTATTATATTCCGATTGTTTATGTGTCGTATAATTACAACAATTACAATTAAATTTTGTTTCATCGATTTCTGGAGATTTTTCGATTGATTTTGTATCATTTCTATCAATAAAAATATTATATGCATTGCCTGGGTGTATTTTATTAATGTTATAATCATTTGATAGTTCATCACAATTATTTTGTATTTGTTCTAAATCCATTTTTATTGATTTTTAATAAAATATATCAATAAAAAAATCTCCTAAATTATCGCTATTGAAATCGTTCTTTTATATCGGCGTTTTTCCGATTGATTTTATTGATTTTTATCAATATTTTTCCAGCAAGGTAACAATAATACTATATTTTAAAAATAAATAACTACATAAACCATAACAAAAATTTCTTAATTATTATTGGAGATTTATTTATTGATTTTATTGATTTTTATTGATTTTTTTATCAATCGAAAAATCTCCGACTAGTTTTCTTATAAAAAATTTGTGCAAACAACATTTTCAATGAAAAAATGAGATTCGCTGCAATATGCTTTCAATCGACTTTTTGAATTTTTTTACAAAATTCTTTAAAAGGATTTTCGAAAATTGGACATTTATAAATGTCCTTTTTTACATGACCCCCCTGACTTTTTTTTGGGAATTTTTTTTGGGTATGATATAACTTTTTCTCCAATATCGATACTATTTTATACTACTAAAATGTAGATAAACTGGTAATTTGACGTAAAAGTATCGATATTGGAGATTTTTTGATTGATTTTATTGATTTTTTATCAATAAAAATAGTGTATGCTTTAAAAAATGGAATATAAATTAATGGTATTATATACATATATCATAATAAAAATATATTAATTATTTCTGGAGATTTTTCGATTGATTTTATTGATTTTTATTGATTTTTTCATCAATCAAAAAATCTCCGCTGGAATTTCTTATAAAAAATTTATGGTAACAACATTTTCATCCATTAATATGAAAACAAAGCATTATGCTTTAAAACGACTTTTTCGATTTTTTCCAGAATTTCTTAAAAGGATTTCTGAAAATTGGACATTTATAAATGTCCTTTTTTACATGACCCTCCTGACTTTTTTTTGGGAATTTTTTTTGGGTATGATATAACTTTTTATAATTTTATTTATAAAAACACTCTACTATAATGTAGATGATTCGACATTTTGAGATAAAAGTATTTAATAAAGATGGTTTTTCGATTGATTTTATTGATTTTTTTATCAATTTTTATCAATTTTTATCAATAAAAATCAACGCAAAAAACGCAAAAAACTTCGCCCATTTTTGGAGCCAAAATTACGCAACCCGATAAAGAAAATAAATTATAAATATTTTCACACTGTATATGCTAATAAATATAACCATCAATTTTCTTGCGTAAAAAACGCAAAAAACTGTATTAGTTTTTGGGGCAATAAATCAACATCTGCTATTTTATCGCATTATAAATATTTTATTTATGGTAACAACAATTTCATCCATTAATATGAAAACAAAGCATTATGCTTTAAATCGACTTTTTCATTTTTTCCCAAAAATTTCTTAAAAGGATTTCTGAAAATTGGACATTTATAAATGTCCTTTTTTACATGACCCCTCCGACTTTTTTTGGGAATTTTTTTGGGGGTATGATAGAACTTTTTCTCTTTTTATTTATAAAAACACTCTACTATAATGTAGATGATTCGACATTTTGAGATAAAAGTATTTAATATAAGTAAATACTTTTATATAACCCTATGAAAATCAGATTTCGGCAATTTTGGTAAAAATGTTCTCCTTGGTCACTTCTTCATCTTCTTGTTGAATAACATTTGGTGGTTGTAAGAGTTGAAAAATCTTTTGTATATCTTGTTCAAATTTTTCGAATTTCGTTCTAAGTTCGAGAACCTGAGATTTTAATTCAACAACTTCTTGATTTAATAGAGAACTTGTTTCTATGTTCTCTTTCCAACTCACCGATTTCTTCGTTTTTTCTTCATTCGAATCAATGGTAAGAATCGTATTATGGATATCGATATCATTTTGTTTATCTATGACTAATCCTTTCTTAGGAGCTAATCTCTGTATTTCTTCTTCACGTTGCTTCATATGAGCCTTCATAACTTCATCCATATTGGAAATGACTTCATCTTTGATGGTATCACCAAAGTTAACAGTAGGTGGTTTGGGTTTCTCCAATAAAGAATTATATTGTTGTTGTCGTTCTTTGAATTGTCGATTATATATTTCTTCTTTGGATTCCATAAAAGAATTTCGAGTAAATTGAGAACCTATCGAATTCTGATTTATAGCGGAAGGTTCTCGAGGTTCTAATTTTCCTTTTAAATTTTCCACCATATGAGTGATGACGATTCTATTCAGTTGGTTTAAATCCGCAGAATTGGTTATATTGGATTGATTTTGAACATAGAAAGATTGGATAATATTTCTAAACCAAACATTGGGGTCGAATTGAGAACCTGGATGAAAAAAACGTTGAAAATGTTCGGTTTTATTTATAATATTCCATAATAATTGTTGATTTTCGGAATGAATGAACAAGGCCATTCTATAATAAATATAATATTGAATACGATATTATATCTATATAATTTTATTTCTTTTTTTTATAAGTTCTCCGTTTTTGTTTTTTATTTCGTTTTGACTTTTGATTCTTACGTTTTGTTTTACCACCTATCTTAAATGGAATAGTAGATGGAATAGTAGGTGGAATAGGTGGAACAAGTGGAATAGTAGTTTCTTCTTTTTTAGTATGGGTAAATGGGTCAAAATTAACAACTTTTTGAAAATATGGTAGGATAGAGCGAGGTTCATATTTAGTTGTGCTGGATTTTTCATCTTTAAGGTCATTAATCATATTTTTGAATAAGGCATTCATATAAAAATCTACATCATCGAAATTATCCATAAAAGAAGAGTCTTTTAGTAATTTAATATATTCTTTACCTACATAACGACCTCTATTGTTTGGGTAACTAGATGGAAAAATTTTGTATATTGCTTTATGGGTTTTCGAATCAGAAGTAGGGGAAATAGAGGAAAGAGGAACGGGAACCGTAGGGGAAAGAGGGTCAGCAATGGTTGGCGTTATTGTAGAAGTCGAACTAACTTCTTTCGGGTTTGCATATGTTACAATGTCACTAGGCCTTATACCAATATCATCTTTCGATTCCAGAGGAATAGTTTTTTGTTTATTTTGATTTTTGGGTATCTTTTGCATTACTTGTTTTAAAAATTGTCGATTATGTTTAAAACGTTGATTTGCCAAAATATTTTCATTCAGAGTATCATGACGCTGTTTGGCATTGCGTGCCGGCTTTATTCTTACAGTACCTTTATTATCATTATTCTGGTCACTCATATTATAAAATTTTAAATAAAATATATTATAATATACTGATAAAATAATATATTCCAAACCCTTTATTCTTCACCGCCATTGAATAACTTTTTTCTATATTTTAACATATGTTCATCGGGGATACGCTTTTTCTTAAAGAAGGCAATTTTATCTTTGAAATGTTTAAATTTACGAGAACCCACTTTATGAGTAAGCATCGAAATAATAAAAAATAAAGAATACATACCACATTCGGTATTTTGACGTTGATGTTCGAAAGGATGATTTTCATAAAATTCGAATTGAATAGGCTTTTCTAATTGAGAACCTTGTTCTACGATACGTTCAACGAGTTTATTGATACGTCTAGGAATTTTATCACCATTACTATCAAAAAAGAATAAAAACGAATCTGCTAAATCAATGAATAGAGAAACCCAATGAGAACCTCCTTGATTATGTTTATCTAAATTAAAAACCACCCCGATTTTCGTAATACCCTCTTTCAATTGCTTTTCTAATGAAAAGGTACAAAGTTCTTCCCAAACACATTGACCATTTTCATCGGGTATGCGAGTATCGAAATCAATAGGAGTAGGGCCAATCATCTTAAATTCTTTATATTTATCTTGATATTGTTTGAGAACCTCGAATATATCGATATTGGTAAGCCAAGCATTAGGGACTTTTTTCCATTCGGGTGGATGGTCGGGAGCAAAGGTCATTTTATCAATATGGGCACGTAATTGGGGGTCTTCGATTTGTTTTAACCAACAATCTTCTTTGGAACAACTATTTAAACGGTGTTTTAATTCCATCCATAATAAATCAAAATCGGTTTCTAAAATAGGTTCGGATGGATGATGTTTATTAAAAGCATTTTTGATTTTAATGAGAACTTCAGGGGTTAAACAACTAAACTTATTCACGGTTTTCCCTTCGACGAGGGGATTACAATTCATTTTTTTGAAACGTTTTTCGGTTTTTCTTTTTTTAATGTTATTATTTTTTTTACTTTGCTTTATACTTTGTACAACCATTTGTAATATAAAGATAAAAAAAGAAAGATTGAAAATATCATTATCGCTTTGTTTTTCCGAACATTCTCATATCAAAATTGGCGAAATCCGATTGTTTTTTAACCACTTGAGTCTTACCCCAAAATGATTTTATCATAGGGCTGGATTCATCATCTGGTTTATCAAAATTACCAAATAAAACATCATCATCGTCCTCATTATGAGACCCCGAATTTTCCATTTTCTTCAATTCCAAATGTCTAAATATAGATTTTACATACGTAAGAAAAGAGTCTTCGATATCACTGGAAAAGGGTTTTTTGGGGTTCTCGATTAATTGAGAAGTAATATCAACAATATCGATACTATACTTACGTAATTTGGCTTTGAACTCACGAAATTCATCGTATTTCTTGGGGTCGTTTTTGGATAAATATTTACTATAATGGGTTTTATTCAATAAAAGTTCCAGTGTTAATTTATCGATTTCTGCATTATTATTCGGCAAAGGTTCTCCTATGTTGTCGTTGTCTTTTGTGTTCTCGTTATCACTAGTTTCGACCTCGTCATTGTCATTATCAATCAAATCACTATTCTCCATTATACTATAATGTAATTTATAGATAAAAATTATATTATATACGCAACTATTTTGGTTGATTTTTCTTGGTTTTACGAGCCATCTTCTTAAGTTCCTTAGCTTCCTTAACTTCTTTCGCTTCCTTCTTCTGTGCTTCTTTCATAGCCTTTTGTGTTTTACGTAATTCTTCTTTTTCCAATTTTTTCTGTTTTTTCATAAGTTCTCGGTCGTCCTTTTTCTTTTGTTTTTCGATAACCGCTTTTTCGTCAGCCATAAAATCGCTTTTCATTTTTTCTAAATCCGTATCGATTTTGGCGGAATATTTATCGCCGAGGTCTTTAAATAAACCATCTTTGATTTCATCTTGATATTCACCTTGTTCTCGAAGTGTTTTACGTAATTTCAATTCGGCTTGTCTCATTTTTTTCTCTTCGCGTCGTTCGATAGCAATGACTTGTTTTAATGTATTACGGATTTTCTTATATGTTTTTTCCCGTTTTTTCTGTGTTTTTTTGATAGATTTTTTGATTTTTTCTACCGAATGAGCGGTTTCTTTATGTTTCAATTTCATTTTGTTTTTCATTGTTTTGTTCTCATCTTTAATGACTAGACGTAAGACTTGTTTTTCCAAAGTATTCAAATCTTGTTTGGATAAATCACGAATTTGTTTAATACGTTTTTTATGGTTTTCCATATCATTTTTCAAACCATTTTGTAATTCTTCAATGCGTTTATTGAAGTGGTCTAATTTTTCATCAAGCTGGACAACCGTTGGATGTTCTTTGAGTTCGGTTCTCAAATTGGATTGTGATTTCACCACGGTTCCACATTCGGTTCTCAAAGTATTATAGAGAGAACTTTTGAAATCATCATAAGCAGGGGCATAACGTTCGATATTTTCTTTGATTTCGGATAATTTGGTTGTTTTTAATAGATTCCGATTTTTGATTTGTTCTCGAAGTTCTTTAATATTTTCTTTAATACGAATGACTTCTGACTTGGCTTCACTGACTAATAATTTAATATTCTCTCGAACGGTTTTTTCACACGCTTTTTGTAATTTGGGGTTCTCGATAGTATCACATTTCTTTTCCAAATATTTGAATCGATTAGGGTCGAGGTCTTCTAATTCACCCTCTAATTCTTTCGATTTTTCTTCGATTTTATTTTTCAAATCAAGAATATCACTATCAAAGTATTTACGAACGATATGTTTATCGAATTTTTCGAGATTTTTTTCGCTTTTTACCATAGGAACTTGAATATTATGAATGATAGGTTGTGCGAATTGTCGGGCATCTTTTTCACGGTTTAAATAACTTATATTTCCATTGATAGCATCTAAGTATTTATCACGGCCTGTATCGGTGAATTTACCTTCGGAATCCAAGAATTTCTCACTGAAATCGGCGAAATCCGGTGGTAACTGTTGGTCGGGAAGCTTACAAAGATTTACGATTTGAATGAGTTCCATTGGGTTTTGTGTGATGGGGGTCGCGGTCATCAATAATAATTTGACCGAGTCTTTGCCCGAGATTTGGTAGGAATTCATCAAAGCGTGATGTAGGGCATTCATATCGGGCCGTTCAATGGAGGATAAATCAGCACCACCATATAATTTATGTGCTTCATCGATGACGATGAGAGTTTTACGAAGAGGGTCAAGTTCTCCATTTATTTTGACGAGAGAAGTATATAATGCGTTTTGTTTCGAGACCAGATTACTGAATTGTTTATAGGACATTGGACGAATACGCCAGGATTTCGAGAGTAATTTCATACGTTTTTTATTATCATCGGGTATCACGAGGTTGTCGTTACGAATACGTTCTCGAATATCTTCATTACTTACTTGTTCGAACATATTTTTCCAGATATCACTTTTCAAGGTGGTACGAGTGACCCATAAGATAGTATAGCCTTGTTTTTCGAAGGAAGATGTCGCGGTAGCAATCGCAGTTGCCGTTTTACCAGTACCGACAGAGTGCCATAAAAGCATCCCTTTCAGAGGATTTTCGGGGGTAAAAAAGTGTCGAATGAAATTTTGTGTGGGGGTATAAGTGATAACATTACCAGCACCACCTGATTGTTTCTCTTGACATTTATTTTCCATTTTGACGGGTTCCCATTCATAATCGGAGTAATGTTCTCGAATATATTTTCTCATTTCCGGAAAATTCATATCGAGCTGAGGAGGTTGTATGAGTAAATTAGAAATCGATGGATTCAAAGGAGTATTCATAGACGATTGTGCCACGATGGGAGAAAGGTCTTTACGAATTTTGAATTTTATTTTTTTACTATCGGAATCATTGGAACCACCATAAATGAATTCACTATCGGGAGGAAGGAGTTCTTCATCATCATCGTTCGGAATACTGAATAGATGGATATTTTTATTGAGTTCATAATCGACGGCACCGAACACGGAAGTTTTTTCTAAATCGTGGGCAAAGTTAAAGAGACGAACATCGAGATTCATGGATTTCAAATAGAGTTCGATGGTGGATTTTGTATCCATAAAGGAGCCTTGTAACGCGGAAGGAATTTCGAGGTCATAGACAAAGACGTGTAAAGGCCAGCCTTGCGTAGGATGAAAATCGAGGCCTTTTTGACCACAGGTGCGGGTACCACGACCGATGACTTGTTTTTCATCGGATTTTAGGATGGAAGGTTCGAAAATATGGATGTATTTGATATCAAAGAGGTCGATACCTTCTTTATAGCCACTATCCATAATGATGAAACGAACGAGCTCACCGTGGATATTTTCAGGGCGTTGATTGAATTTAGTTAAAATACTTTTTTTATTGGCGACACTGATGGACTGGTTATAGACACCGGTAGAACATAAAAGATAAAGGTTCTCGAAAGGATTTTGTAATAATTCTTCATCGGAAAGGAATTGGAGTTTACCGTATTTTGTCTCACTGGTTTCATCATCATCGCGTGTGTTTTCCTTTTCTTTTTCTTCTTCTGTATCAATATTTTTATCAGAAGAATTAGAAATCATTTTTGCATTATATCCTAAAACTTTCTCATTGGCGATAAGAGCGGACGTTAATAATTTCACACCAGCAGAACTGGATTTTAAATCAGAAAAAATGAAATGTTTGAAAAGGGTACCGTGTTTGGCCAAATCTTTTTCATCTAATTCTTGTATATTTTTCAATAATTTTTCTAATTTGGGAGAATGTTCGGGTATATCATTTAGTAATTTTTTTGGTGCAAAGTCAGGAGAATCAAATTTATATACATTATATGATTTACTGATATTTGATTTTTTTCTTACACAAACGGGGTCGAATTTAATAATGTTCTCTTCGTGTATTAATTTTTCTAAATTTTCAGATAATTTATTTTTATTTTCCTCTTCCATGAATAATATAATTATATAATATAAGTATATAATATAATGGCTACCCCAATATTACCAAGTTATTCAAATTTACCAACATCAACCGCTGTTTTAGGAGGGCCATTTAATGGATATTCACCACAGCAAACATTGACAAATTATAAAGATAGTGATGTAGTAATGACACGTCGTATATTGAGAACATCTTGGAATACCCAAAATGCAACAGGAAGTGTGAATGGAAAGAATAGAATTATTACACCATTTCGTGCAGTAAATAATTTAGGCGATTTCTTATCCCGTAAAAATTACGTATGTGGTGGTTCCAATCAAGTAAGTGCAAATAAGCCAGGATGGAAAAGTAGAATCGGAAGTATAATATCTGATTGTGATGGAACCGGGGTTCCAGCAGGAGCCGGAAATATGAGATATGTTCCAGATTCATCGGATTATATTAGATTTCGTAAGCAAAGAGCCGTAAATGTAAATTATAATGATATGAAGAATGGTGGAGACCAAAGTAATGGTTCATATGTAGCATTCAAAATGTGGCAATAACGAGAAAACCCGGAAAAAACCGAAAAAAAACCGAAAAAAAACCGAAAAACCCATAAATATATTATGTATCACAAATATATATAATATATGATGTTTAGAATGATGTTATCCTTAAACGATATCAATAACGGAGCATTAAATGGAATAAAAGCAATGCCGCAAAAAGATAGTACATCAGATAGTGATAGTACATTTGCAATGGGGAGGCAAAAATTTGTCAATACCTATAGTACCGATACCCTTACTATCCCACAACAAAATCAAAAAAAATGGATTGGTGGAAATAGAGATGCATCACAGGTAGCGGTGAATAGAAAAAATACTCAAATCGGAACAGGGTCGTTGAATGCATCGGTTAATTTGATGAGTTTTACCACATATAAAGACATAAATACAGTGAATAATGCATTGACGAGAGTTCGTGCAGGAGGATATATGGTACCACCTAAAGTGCGTGCAAACTTGAATAATGCACCTACACCATCATTTTCACCAGTGGGAACAAAATCCCATTATGGAATAAAGATACCGACATTATATCATTAAACTTTTTACCCATAGGTTAAAACGTGACAGTTACATATTAATATGTGTAAACTTTTTTCTACATATAAGATATATACAATGTATAGTTATTTAGTCGAATTTTTAGGAACAGCATTCTTTATTTATATCATTTTAGCAACTGGAAATCCATTAGCCATTGGTGCTGCATTAGCCTTTACTATTTTATTGACAAGTAAAATCTCTGGAGGTCATATTAACCCAGCGGTATCCGTAGTGATGGCTTCTGCGGGAAAATTAGATACCAAAGATTTGGTACCATACTGTATTGCACAAATCATGGGTGGTTTAACTGCTTTGGAAATCTATAAACGTTTCAAAATATAGATTGATTCAGTAGTTTCTCATTTACACTATTGGGTATTTGAATTATCCAATAGTGTAAAAATATATGGAAATAAAAATAAATTAACGACGACGATTTGATTTTCTACGATTTTTTCTATATTTTCTAGGGGCTTTTCTAGTTTTTTTGTTTTTTTGTTTTTTTGTTTTTTTGTTTTTTTGTTTTTTTGTTTTTTTTGATTTACCG
>Ga0304728_1001040_pt1 | contig 20811 bp, 25 predicted proteins | sample C_130625_MF_Meta_FD_190476 | JGI IMG/M metagenome (GOLD analysis project Ga0304728, IMG submission 190476) | Freshwater microbial communities from Lake Croche, Canada to study carbon cycling - C_130625_MF_MetaG (v2) (version 2) | ecosystem: Environmental > Aquatic > Freshwater > Lake | place... | reverse complement strand
AAGGCCAGATCGCCCGCTTGCACCGCGCACTTGCGCAATTCATGCTCGATGTACAAACCCAAGAACACGGCTATACCGAGTGCTACACGCCTTACATCGTCAATGGCGATACCCTGCGTGGCACAGGCCAGTTGCCAAAATTTGAAGAAGATTTATTCGCTGCCAAAAAAGGCGGCCAAGAAGGCGAGTCCACAGACAACCATGCGCTGTATTTAATTCCTACCAGTGAAGTCACGCTCACTAACTTTGTGCGCGATGTGGTGTTGGCAGAAAGTGATTTGCCTCTCAAGTTGACGGCGCACACACCTTGTTTTAGATCAGAGGCTGGAAGTGCAGGACGCGATACGCGCGGCCTAATTCGCCAACACCAGTTTGACAAAGTGGAAATGGTGCAAATCGTGCACCCTGATCACAGCGAGCAAGCCTTGCAAGACATGACTGCACATGCGGAAGCTATTTTGCAAAAGCTAAAACTCCCTTACCGCGTGATGGCCTTGTGCACAGGTGATATGGGTTTTGGTGCAAGCAAAACCCATGATCTAGAAGTGTGGCTGCCTGCGCAAAACACATATCGCGAAATTAGCTCGGTTTCTAATTGCGAGGCGTTTCAAGCACGTCGTTTGCAAGCGCGTTTTAAAAATGCACAAGGTAAAAATGAACTCGTACACACTTTGAACGGTTCAGGCTTGGCTGTGGGGCGAACCTTGGTGGCTGTTTTAGAAAACTACCAACAAGCAGATGGAAGTATCAGCGTGCCTGAAGTACTGCGACCTTATATGGGTAGTGTTGCTGAGTTACGCGCCTAACATGCACTTAATTTGAGGGGTGATTGTTAGAATCACTCGTCGACAAACAGCATTTCACGCGGAGAAGTGGCAGAGTGGTCGAATGTACCTGACTCGAAATCAGGCGTAGGGGCGACCCTACCGAGGGTTCGAATCCCTCCTTCTCCGCCAAGCTATTGTGTCTAATCATGAATACCAGTCTACTTCTGCAAAACACGACTAACTGGCGACAGTTCTTCTTCCACGACCTATTACCCGAAGACCTACCTGAAGTCTTACCAGTCTTTTTAAAGCAACGAAGTCAACCCTTCATTGAAACAGTTCCATATTCTTTTACCGATAAGCAAACACAAGAACTCAACGCTTGGTATGGGTCCTCTGAAGGTCAAGATGTTCTCCGTCTAGCTTGCGATGCGTTATGGAAGCAAATGGCTATCTATGCACAAAACGCACAGCCAGCACATGATGCGCGGCATGCCATGTACAAAGTGCCTTCTGCTGCTTTGGCATACATATACACAGAAAAAGTTGAAGGTTGGGAGCGCGTCGGAGTTCTGGGTGCTTTATTACACGACCATGGCCGTTGGCCTGAAGAGCGCATTTATGGCGAGCCGCTGCAAAGCCAGTTGCATGCACAAATTAGTTTTGTTTTGGGTCAAGAATGGCTAGTGCCTTTCGACATGCCAATTCCAGTCAAGCAACACATTCTTTTATCAGCCCTTCGACACACCTCAGGCGCTGATACTTCAGACCCTATGCCCCTCAAGATCACGGTGAGTGCTGACCGCGACCAGTTATATGGACCGGAGTTTGTGTTGCGCATAGTTCACCATATTGAAAAGAAGAACGGCGATTTTGGTAGTTTTTATGGAGAAAACAAAGCCAGATCTGTGCTGGACAAAATCCACCATATGGCTTTGCATCGACTGCCTGGCCCCTTGTTTTCTCGCAGTGAATATGTAGATGCGCTTTGGAGGCAGACGGTTCAATTTCTAATGTTGGCTTATGGACATGATGCGCAATGGATAGATTCGTTCATCTCAGCACTTAAGGCGCATCCTCTACATACGCCATTGAGTTATACCTCCACTAACGTGGATGATTGGCTAGAAACTGCGCGTGCGTTTGCAAGCTCGCACGCCCGTATGCAGCGAACACTTTCTGATGAAATCGATCACTTGTTGTCTGCGCCCAACATTGCCCATGGGGAAGACTACCGGCAGCGAGTTTTTAAGAAGATGCATTATTCGCCTGAGAATGAGAAGCAAAGGTCAATGGCAGCGGCGCTAGCTTGGACGACGCAGAGTCGGCTTGCGCTTGATGCGATGGAGGCAAGGCAACTTCAACAGATGACATTTGCATTTGCTGACGATATGCTGCTAAGTACTATGCTAAAAAACGTAACTTCCGAAGCACTTACGAACTGATATAAAAAAGTGCGGGTACTTCGGGGTATGTATAGTGCAAATAAATTGTGATGAAAAATAATCTCCCTAGATGTACACCCCCCCATATTTCGCCATCACCGACCCCCAAGTGCTGCACCGCATCATGGGTGACCATCCTCTGGGCGTTTTGGTGACATCTACAGCTAGCGGACTAGACGCTAATCACATTCCATTTGAGTTCAATCCGTCCGCAGGCAAATTAGGCGTCTTGACTGGGCATGTGGCTCGCGCCAATCCTGTTTGGCAACAATGCTTGCAGGGTGCTGATGTCATGGTGATTTTTCGGGGAGATGAGACCTATATCTCGCCAAATTGGTATCCCAGCAAGCACGAAACCCATCGCCATGTGCCCACATGGAATTACGAAGTGGTGCATGTGTTTGGCCGATTAACTGTGCGCGATGACGAGAAATTTATGCGTGGTGTGGTTGCACGTTTAACGCGAACACACGAGGCGCAAGAACCCAAACCATGGAAGATGGGCGATTCAGCAACAGACTACATCGATGGCATGCTCAAAGCGATTGTGGGAATTGAGATCGATATTGATCGCTTTGAAGGTAAGTCCAAGCTCAGTCAAAACAGAGAGCCGCGTGATCTTCACGGCGCCGTTGATAAATTGCGTGAACAAGGCAAAGCCACCATCGCGCAAGCAATGGAAAACACTTTAACCAAATAAATCAATATTGGCTGGCCGGTAAATCTACCTGCATGCCATCCATCGCATCGGTCAACGTAATTTGGCAAGACAAGCGGCTATTGGCTTGACGCGCGCAGGCCGCAAAGTCGAGCATGCCATCTTCATCATCACTCATAGCGGGTAGTTGGCTAAGCCAAGGCTCACGCACCATCACGTGACATGTGGCACAAGTCAACGTGCCGCCGCAGTCTGCTGCGACACCTTCAATATTGGCGCCTACTGCGGCTTTCATCATGCTTTGGCCAGTTTTAGCTTCTATAGATGTGCCTTGGATATCTACTAAATTTTCAAATAAGGTAATTTTGATCATGTGAAAGTAAATTAAGAAGTGAACTGCTTCCAGCTTGTTTTACAAGTAGGGCAAGTCATTTCAATATGTTTAAATAAATTGCCCCGGCATTTTTGCGCGCATTTAGGACACGACACAATCACTTTTCCATCTCTAATCAAAGGTGTTTCCACTTGATCCATTTCAATAAACATTGGTGCGCGTAAATCAAATTGATTGCTGTTTCTGAAATGCACTTGGTAGCCTGGACGAGGTAGGCTGGTTTTGGTGACATCCACATCGCTTAACAAGAGTGGATGCAATTTATCGCCAAGCCCTGTTGATGTTTTGTACCAAGCTTTGGAATACGTCGGTGCTAAAAGTTGGGCGATATCAGGATCGTTCAAGCGACTCTTTATACCGCCTGCCAAAAACTCACTTTGCTTTAAGTGGTCGCTAAAAAATGCCAAGGCGTTTGGGTGACGTGAATAAGCAAAGTAAGCAAAATAAAGACAACTGCCTAGTTTGTTGCCAAATGCATACCATTTGAGTGTGAGTGCTCGGAAAATATCTAGGGCTTTTATTGCCGTATCACCTTGCGTCAGTATGCCGTCGTTGAAGCAGGCGATCAGCAATACTTTCAAAGTATTTTCAAACCCTAAGTCTTGTCGAATTCCAAGTGGGTTTCCGAACATGTTTTTTTGCGCAATACTTGTATTGGCGACTTCCATACTTCGAAAAAATTCAGGCATCTCCTTAGCAATATGAGGGAGTATTTTTTTAAATAACTCTAGCTCATGTGGTTTTGCGCGAATAAGTTCAAAGGGATAGGTGGTAGCCATGGCTTAATTTTCTAGGTGCTCAATTATTTTTGTTTTTAATCCAACAAAATCTAAAGTGACTGTATTTCTTTCTATAACTGTAATGTAGGAGTTCATCCATCCTGTTTGGACTTTCACTTCGCACTGAAATAGCTCTTCAAAAATTGCTATCACTCCCATTTCATCAATCACATTTTTTTTGATTTTTTTCACAAGTTCCATGTGAATTTCTTCTTTGGTTGGCGGTGCGTTTTCCTTTCGATGTTTTGCAGCATCCTCAGACAATTTCGCATCGTAAGCTTGTCTGAGTGCCTTAGTCTTCAAGTGCGAATAAGCTTCATTGAAATCTACCATGAGCCTGAGCGCATATTTAACGTCACCCTTGTATTTATCTGGGTGATATTTTTGAGCCAAGGCCTTAAAAGCGGCCTTGATGACAACGTCGTCAACGCTAGGGATTAGTCCCAAGGTTTCGTAAAAACTCTTCATGCAAAAGTGTAGTTTTAAATAGAGGAAAAGATAACCTTTAAAGAGGTTAAGAAAGAGTAATTTAAAGGAACTAGACTCAGAGTTTATATCCTAGAATCCTGTAAATTGTCAGGGATTTATGAGACTTATCAACACTTTTGTTTCAAAAATAAAAAAACGATGGAATTCGTTTTTTAGCAAAAGCCATCTCGATAGCCTTGATGCGATGGAAATAGCTAAGCAATTTCATCTGATTGAAGAGGCGCGTAAGTTGGGTGAATTTGGATTACCTTCTTTTCATAGCAAAAGTATGACTGCTAATGAACAAGAAGTTGTCCGATATATAGAGTCAGTTCGAGAGCAAAAGAAAAATAAAGCTATTGGCGATTTAGCGCAAATTGACAAAAAACTATTTGAATTGCTTTCAAACAAAAGCGATCAAAAATCTGAAATAAATCCATCTGATTTTGAGCGCAAAGCGTTAATTATTTTTAACGAACAGAATGCATGGTTGGATAAATTAAGCACCATCGCCACAAGGAAAATCAACGAATTAGAGAATTTCCGCCAACACAACAACTTAACACGTGACGCAATCTACCCTGACAGCTCCGGCCTTTTTTTTCGTTATGCCGTTTTAATGTTGTTAGTCATCCTAGAAGGGGTCTTTAATGCCGGGTTTTTTGCTGAAGGTTTGACTACTGGATTGTTGGGCGGGTTTTTGTATGCTGTGAGCATGGCCAGTTTGAATGTTTTTGGTTGTTTTATCTTAGGTAAAACAGCCGTGCGATGGGCGTTTCACATTAAGCCTACATTAAAAATTTTAGGCCTAAGTGCCATGGCATTAGCTATCAGCTTTATGGTCAGCGTGTCTTTGGCGATAGGCCATTTACGTAACGCAATTTTGTTAGAAAGTAAAAATCCAACCCAAGATGCTTGGATTTCTTTGATTAACGCACCCATGGGGCTCAATGATTTGGTGGCATGGATTTTATTTCTTATAACAATTGGATTTGGTATCGCATCCTTAATCGATGGCTTGTTTCTCGATGATTTATACCCAGGCTATGGAGAAATTACCAGGCGGGCTAAGTTTGCATCCGATGAATTTGAGGAGGAATTCGAGGAGGTTCGTTCGTCTCTAGAAGACATCAAACAAGATTACCTAGATGCTATTAATGACGAAATCTTTCATTGCAAGCAATTGGCGTTCAATTACAAAAAACAGATGGAAGATAAAGCAGTTATATTTCAAAATTTTTCGCTTTCACTCAATGATTCGGAAGTGGCTTTATATGCAACATTACGAATCTTTCGGACAGAAAATAGTCGGACACGAAAAGATGGCTTGCGTCCTGCTTACTTTGATACCTTGCCATCTCTTCGCATGGCTTCGATTGAGACTCCAGACTTTAATAAGCACGAGCAAACATACCAACAACTTTTGAATGATCTTCATACATTAGAAAAAAATCAACCAATGCAAGTTGATAAGGTCTACACCATGTTTGACAAGTTGGTGCAGCAGCTTAATTTCATGCAAAAAGTTCCCACCAAGTTAAATTTCTCAATGCTTAAAAAAGGATTTGTTTAATGGCGCGTGCAAGCAAATCCTCAAAAATGCGTCAGCGAAATAATATTTTGATTGGAACTTTTTCGCTTTTATTGGTGATTGCATCTTTGGCTGGTTTGGGTTGGTGGTGGAACCAAAAAAAATCAGGAATAGATCCAAACACTTTATGCCCGCTGCAAGGTCCCTCAGGCCACAACATTTTATTAGTTGACAAAACAGACCCATTAAACCTGGCGCAAAAAGCTGCCTTTGATCTTTTGGTGACTGATTTAGTCACCAATAAAACGCCTCCTGGCTATTTGCTTTCCATATTTGTTTTAGGCGATGATTTTCCGACCCAAGTTAAGCCACTGGTTGAGTTGTGTAATCCTGGGGATAGCAAGGGCCGAGATGAATTAACGGAAAACCTAAAGCAAATAAATAGGCAATATAAAGACCGTTTTCTCAATCCCATTTTTGATCAAAGCACGCAATTGTTGAGTGCTTCGCCCGCACAAGAATCGCCTATCTTGGAAATGTTGCAGATGGTTAGTTTGAATTCAATCCAACCTCGCAACGTGTCGGGACCTAAAACCTTCATCATTTTGACGGACTTACTACAAAATAGTAAGCAACTCAACATGTATAAAGTCGTGCCAACTTTTGAGCAGTTTTCTAATACTGTTTATGCTCGCAAGACCCAAATTAACTTTAAAGACGTAGATATTCAAATCCACTATTTACAGAACAGCCCAAGTCTGCAAGTAGATAAGCTATTTACTTTTTGGAAAGAATATTTCAAAACTGCGGGTGCAAAAAGCTTAGATATAGTCGCTTTGCCCGGTTGATTAATCGCGATAATGGCCTAGGAGCATTTATATGAACTTCTATGCACAAATCTTAGCTGCTGTTATATGCAGTTCGGTTCTCAGCCACCCAGTTTGGGCCCAAACTTTCAAAATGTCTTGTGAGTTAGAGGGCGTCATACCCGCCTTAGATGACCGGAAAATCAAGCCAGAACAGGTTGTTGTTGAAATTCAAACTATGGGTCAAAACCTTTTCATGAAAGTTGTTGGCTCCAAACTCTATACCGTTCAGGCCAGTAGCTTGACCACGGAAGAGTTTGTAGGCAAAAACCTCACTTCTCAAAAACTAATGGGTGTTACCCGTAAAAACAAGACTACAGGTTTTGAGTCAGAGATTCGAATAGAACGCGAAACGGTCATGATGACTGCATTTAATGATGTGGAGTACCGCGGTAAATCAGTGCGTGTGCTCTTATCGGGTCCTTGTATTCGGCCTTAATCGCCTTAATTGATTGTGACGCAATACGTGTTTGTTAAATCAAGAAACCCAACACCAAAAACCTGTACAGGCTCCGGTGAAGTATTGGATCAGCAGGTCGATTACGCTGCCCACAAGCAACAATGGCAGACCCAAGTAGACAAACCCCCAAAAAACTACCCACAAGGTCAAGTGGGGCTCCTTCAAACGATGCCCCATCACGGTCTCGTTTTCTTTGCGTCGGGCGTAAGCTTTAAGCATGCGGAGATTTTAGTCGTATGAAAGTCACTTGGGATGCAATAGACGCAGCGACCTGGGATGCGCACCATGCACGCACTGGCGCAGCCTTGCAGCAAGACTGGGCCTACGGCGCTTGCATGAAAACTTTAGGCGTGCATGTGTTGCGTGCATGGGTGACGCGCGACAGTGCGCCTGTTGCCTTAGCGCAATTTATCGTGCGTTATTTTGTTGGGCAATTAGCAAGCATGGCATTGTGTTCGTTGGGTCCGGTATGGCTGGCACCTGTGACAGCGAAAGAAAAAGAGCGGATTTATCAGACTCTCAAAAAAACCATTCCTTTAAATAAATTGCGCGTAGTGCTATTTACACCTGCAGAGGAGGCAGGTGCAGATCTCGGCCTCTCGCCTTGGCGCAAAGTGATGACTGGGCAGAGCTCTGTGATGCTAGATATCACCAAATCCTTGCCAGACCTTCGCGCAGGACTAGACAAACGATGGAGGCATCGTTTGGGGGGTGCTGAAAATTCCGATTTAACGATTCACCGTGTAGGCACCAACCCAGGCCAATACCGTTGGTTGCTAGATGCTGATATGCAACAGCGTGAACAGCGTGGCTTATCAGGATTACCTTTGCAGTTCTTTGACTTGTATTCCCAGTCGCGTCAGCAGCCCAGCAAAAATATGCTGACGATCCGCGCAGATATCGGCCGCGACAGAGTGGCAGGCATGCTATTTTTGATCCATGGTGAGGCCGCTACTTACCAAGTGGGATGGACCAGTGATGTAGGCCGCGATCAGCACGCGCACAACCTTATCTTGTGGCATGGCATTCAAGAGTTGCAAGCGCGCGGTGTGCGTGTGTTGGACCTTGGGGGTGTCAACACCATCCGCAGTGCAGGTATTGCGCGCTTCAAAATGAGCACGGGTGGAAAAGTTGTCACCTATGCGGGCAGTTATTTTTAAAAAGCCATGCTGACTATTTCCAATATCTCTTGCGTGCGTGGCCATAAGCCCTTGTTTACGCCGCTGAGTTTTTCTTTGCAAGCTGGACAAGCCTTGCATTTGGAAGGTGACAACGGCGTAGGCAAAACATCGCTATTGCGCATAATTTGTGGCTTGTCTCCTGCTGACTCAGGTGAGGTCTTGTGGAATGGACATGCATTGACCAGGCAACACCCAGAGGTTGTGGAAGCTTTTCGTGCAACGCTGTGCTACATGGGCCACAACCTGTCTCTCAAAGAAGATTTAACGCCGATTGAAAATTTATTATTCGAAGCTCAAGTGGCGGGTCGTAGTTTGTCCCACGAAAAAGGCATGGATGCATTGAGAAAAATGGGATTAAACAGCCGCGCACATTTGCCATTGCGCGTGTTATCACAGGGACAAAAGCGCCGTACAGCCTTAGCGCGTTTGTCTGTTACTGCAGCAAAGTTATGGGTGTTAGACGAACCTTTTGTCGCTTTGGATGCGCATTCTCTAGACAACTTGCGCGCTTTACTAGCCAACCACGTGCAGCAAGGGGGGATGTTGCTTTTCACCAGCCACCAAGCAGTGGAGTTGTTGCAGACTAATGGCCATGCAATCGAAGTCCAACCCATTCGATTGGTAGCGGCATGATTTGGCAAGCATTTTGGGCGGTAGCGCAGCGTGACTTATTACTGGCTTGGCGTCGCAAAAGTGAAGGATTGAGTGCGGTATTTTTCTTTGTGGTGGTGGCTGCGTTGTTTCCGTTGGGAATTGGCCCAGAGATGAATGTGTTGCGCAATATTGCCCCAGGTGTTTTATGGGTGGGCGCGCTACTGTCTTCCATGTTGGCTTTGCAGCGATTGTTTGAAGCAGATTACCGCGATGGCACGTTGGAGCAAATGGCTTTGTCACCGGTTGCAATGCCCTTATTGGTTGGGGCAAAAATGCTCGCGCATTGGTTGGTTTCAGGCTTGCCATTGGTATTATTGGCCCCTGTTTTAGGACTGCAGTTTGACCTTTCTGGCGATGCCTTGGTCACTCTTACTTTGGCCCTTTTGTTGGGCACTCCGATTTTGTCTTTGGTAGGTGGCGTGGGTGCTGCTTTAACTTTGGGTGTGCGCGGTGGTGGTGTGTTGCTGTCTTTATTGGTATTGCCCTTGTTTGTGCCAGTGTTGGTCTTTGGTGCTGGCGCAGTGGAGGCGCAGGTAAGTGGGTTGGGTGTGCAAGCGCATTTGTCAATTTTGATGGCGATGCTGTTGCCTGCTGTGTTCTTTGGACCCTTGGCATCTGCTTTTGCTTTGCGCATTGCACTGGAATAATTGGTTTATGAATATATTGCGCGCGAATTTTTGGTTTCACTACGCTGGACCGCAAGCCTTTTATGGTTTGGCTGGGCGCTTGTGGCCATGGTTTGCAGCCTTAGCCGCAGTGCTTGGCGTGTGGGGCTTATGGTTGGGTTTTATGGTGGCGCCGGCAGACGCACAACAAGGCGAGGGCTACCGCATTATTTTTGTACACGTTCCGGCTTCTTGGATGTCGATGGTGATTTATCTCGCTATGGCGTTTTGGAGTGTGTTGGGCTTGACTTTCAATACCCGACTGTCGGGCATGATGACGCGTGCTTTGGCGCCGACTGGCGCTATGTTTGCATTCTTGTCTTTGTGGACCGGAGCCCTTTGGGGCAAACCTATGTGGGGTACTTGGTGGGTCTGGGATGCACGTTTGACATCAGAACTTATTTTGTTTTTTCTTTATTTAGGTTACATCGCTTTGACATCTGCGATTGATGATCAACGAAGAGGTGACCGTGCAGGCGCTTTGATTGCGATTGTGGGCGCTATCAATGTGCCCATCATTTATTTCTCTGTGAAGTGGTGGAACACCCTGCACCAAGGTGCCTCCGTTTCTTTGACCAAATCGCCCAGCATGGCGCAAGTGATGTTGTGGGGTATGTTGTTGATGGCCTTGTGTTTTTGGCTCTACACCATTGCTTTGGTTTTGTGCCGGGTACGCACCACTATCTTGCAGCGTGAATCGCACACTGCTTGGGTGCAAGCGATTGCGCAGGAGGCTGCATGATTTGGGACAGCTGGACCCAGTTTTGGGCAATGGGTGGCTATGGTATTTATGTCTGGGGCAGCATGGGTGTGACAATTGCATGCATGGCCATTGAAGTGTGGCAGGCGCGTTTGGCGCGCAAGCAACTCCTTACCCAATTGCGCGCAGAGAACGAGGGTAATTTATGAAAGCAAGAACGCGTCGATTCATGTGGATTGCAGTAGGTGTGCTAGTTTTATGTGCGGCGGCCGCATTTGTATTGAATGCATTTCAAAGCAACTTGGTTTTTTTCTTCACACCTACGCAAGTCAGCAAAGGCGAAGCACCCAATGGCCGTACCTTTCGTGCCGGTGGCATGGTGAAAGAAAATAGCTTGGTGCGCGACGGCAATTCAGTGCGTTTTGTCATTACCGACACCTTGCAAGAAATGCCGGTAACTTACGTGGGTTTGTTACCAGACTTGTTCAAGGAAGGTAAAGGCGTTGTTGCACAAGGTAAGCTAGGCAATGACGGTATGTTTGTTGCCAGCGAAGTATTAGCCAAACATGACGAAAACTACATGCCCCCAGAAGCCAAGCATGCGATGGACCAAGCAGCAGCTGCTAAAGCTGCGCAATCTTTAAAACCCTAAACACACAACAAAGTCTTAGGCACTCCATGATTCCTGAACTCGGTCATTTCGCGCTTATTTTGGCGACCATCATCGCGCTGATTCAAGGTGTGTTGCCTTTGACGGGAACATATCTGCCGTCAAGATCTTTGCAAATCACGCTGCAGTCTCTGGCTAGACCTATGGCGATATTGCAGTTTGTGTTGGTGGCGCTCTCTTTTGCCGCTCTAGCGACTGCTTTTTTAACGAATGATTTTTCGGTGACCTATGTTGCCCAGCATTCCAATTCCTTGCTGCCTAAGCCTTACCAGTTTGCTGCCGTATGGGGTGGACATGAAGGCTCGCTTTTACTTTGGGTGTTGTTGTTGGCGCTTTGGTCCATGGCCGTCGCGCTGTTTTCTAAAAGCTTGCCACTCGACATGGTGGCGCGGGTATTGAGTGTGTTGGGATTAATCTCCGTTGGATTTTTACTTTTCATCCTCACCACCTCCAGCCCATTTGAGCGTTTGTTACCTGCCGCTTTAGATGGCCGTGATTTAAATCCTCTTTTACAAGACCCTGGCCTCGTGATCCACCCACCCATGCTCTATATGGGCTATGTGGGTATGTCGGTAGCATTTGCTTTTGCTGTGGCAGCTTTGCTTAGTGGCCGTTTAGACGCCGCATGGGCACGCTGGTCACGTCCTTGGACAGTGATTGCATGGACATTCCTCACCTTTGGTATCGGCCTCGGTTCATGGTGGGCCTATTACGAACTCGGTTGGGGTGGTTGGTGGTTTTGGGACCCGGTTGAAAACGCATCGCTCATGCCATGGTTGGTCGCAACGGCCTTGATCCATTCACTGATGGTGACCGAGAAGCGTGGCAGTTTCAAAGCATGGACTGTGTTGTTGGCAATTGCCGCTTTTTCTTTGTCCTTGCTCGGCACATTCTTGGTCCGCTCTGGCGTGTTGACTTCGGTGCATGCGTTTGCATCCGACCCCAAACGCGGCGTGTTCATATTGGTATTTTTGGCGGTGGTTGTCGGTGCTTCGCTGACCTTGTTTGCATGGCGTGCCCCTCGCGTCACATTGGGTGGTCGCATGGAGTTGGTCTCTCGCGAATCGTTTTTACTGGCCAATAGCGTATTGCTGGTGGTGGCAACTGGCGCCGTGTTGTTAGGCACGATTTACCCTCTGATCATTGACGCATTGAACATGGGCAAGCTGTCTGTCGGTCCTCCGTATTTCAATGCAGTATTTGCGCCGCTGTTAGTGCCCACGGTGTTTTTGATGGTGCCCGGCACTATTGCGCGATGGCGTGAAGCCAAGGTGTCTGAGATTGCGTATACCTTGCGCTTCTCCGGTCTTGCCTCAGTGGTGCTGGCAGTTGCCCTGCCATTTGTATTAGGCGGTTGGTCTTTTGGTGCCATGTTGGGCATCTTCTTGGGTGCTTGGGTGGGCTTGGGAACTTTGCAACAGGTGGTCACACGTTTACGCAAACCTGGGCGCATAGGCCTGTCTTTCTGGGGACAAAACATTGCGCACTTTGGCATGGCTGTTCTCGTGGTAGGCGTGACGGGCGTTAATTCTTATGAAGTAGAGCGCGATGTGCGCATGCATGTGAATGACGTGGTCACTATTGCACCTTACAGTTTTCAGTTGAAGTCGCTCGGCGAAGTCACTGGACCGAATTACAAAGCCGTCCGCGCTGATGTCGAGGTAAAGCGTGGCAATGAAGTGATCGAAACTCTGCAGCCCGAAAAGCGCCGCTATTTTTCATCGGCCATGCCCATGACCGAGGCGGGTATTGACTCAGGGTTTATGCGCGACTTGTATGTCTCTCTCGGTGAACCCTTAGACGATGCGCGTACCGAGTGGAGCATGCGGGTCTATTACAAACCTTTCGTCCCTTGGTTGTGGGGCGGGATCTTGCTGATGGTCTTAGGCGGTTTGTTAGCCGCGTTAGATCGCAGGTACCGCGCGTGAAAAAAGTTTTTATCCCTTTGGTGTTTTTCTTTGGCCTAGTCATCTTTCTAGCGATTGGCTTAAACCGTGATCCACGCGAAATCCCCTCGCCCTTGATTGGCAAGCCTGCACCTGCTTTTAATTTGGTGACATTAGAGAGTGATAAAACGTTTTCGCCAGAGCAGATGCTGGGTAAGGTATGGATGTTCAATGTGTGGGCAACGTGGTGTGTGGCATGCCGTGAAGAACATCCAGTGCTAGTGGCATTTGCAGAAAAAAACCAAATCCCTATCGTTGGTTTAAGCTACAAAGAAATCCAACCGCAAGACCCTGCAGCCAAACAAAGCGACGCCATCAAATTACAAGTGGCGCGTGAACGCAGTGCGGTGTGGCTGCAACGCCATGGCAACCCTTACACCACATCGGTGATGGATTTAGATGGCCGCGTGGGCATTCAATATGGGGTCTATGGCGTGCCAGAAACCTATGTCATCGATCAGCAAGGTGTGATTCGCTTTAAACACGTGGGGGCGGTCACGCCCCAACTCTTGGCTGAGAAAATTTTGCCGCTGATGCAGGGCCTGGGTAAATCATGAAGTGCATTTGTGTTTTTTTAATGGGCTTGTGCATAGGCTTGGCAAATGCAGGCGAAGCCAGCCCCATGGCAGAAGACCCTGTTGTAGAAGCCCGCTTGGTACATATTTCGCAAGAAATACGTTGCTTGGTGTGCCAAAACGAGTCGCTGTCTTCGTCTCGCGCAGAACTGGCGGATGACTTACGCCGCGAGGTGCGTGACTTGATTCGCACCAATAAATCGGACCAAGAAATCAAAGATTTTTTAGTGTCGCGTTACGGCGACTTCGTGCTCTATCGTCCTGAAGTCAAGCCCCTGACGTGGGTGCTTTGGTTTGGTCCATTTGTGGCGTTGTTGATGGCAGCCATCTTTATGTGGGTGTATTTGCGTCAGCGCCGTGCAACCGTGAAGCCTCACGTTTTGAGTGAAGCCGAGCGCGCGCGGGTCGAACAGTTGTTGAAAGATTGATGTGAATCCAACTTTAATTTTTCTTCTTTACTCTTTGGCCATGGTGGCTGTGGTGTTGGCTGTCATCAGTGTGAGCTTGTGGCGTGGTTCGCAACTGGGCGCAGATGCTTCTCAACAAGCGCAAGATCGCGCAGACGACCCTGTACAAGCCAACGCTGCCGTTTACAAAGACCAAATACGTGACTTAGAAAAAGAATATGGGTTGGGTAATTTAAGTAGCGAAGAGTTGCAGATCGCCAAAGATGAACTGGCTAGGCGCTTGCTGGAAGATGTGGGCGACAGCGCGCAAATTGCAAAATCCACTACCCAAGCCTGGCGCGCACCATGGGTATGGGTGATGAGTTTTGTTTTCTTGGTGCCTGTCACTGCTTGTTTGATGTATGCCGTCATGGGCCAACCCCTTGCTTTAAATCCTGCAGTCCTGCAGGCTGAAGCGGGGCAGGGCTCTGACATCTCGCCCGAAAAGTTGACTGAAATGGCCACGGCCTTAACACGACGCTTGCAGGATGAGCCTAATCAAGTCGATGGCTGGATCATGCTCGCGCGCGTCCAACGTGCGCGTGAACAATTTGACGAGGCGGATGTGGCCTTTAGAAAAGCATTGGCGCTGAGCAAAGACGACAACTTGGCGATTGAGCATGCCGAAGTCTTGGCGCAAAAAAACCAGGGCAACTTTGCAGGACAGCCTTGGGCCATCATTCAGCGCGTTTTGACGGTAGACCCACAGCACTTAAACGCTTTGCTTTTGGCTGGCAGCGCGTCTTATTCAGAAATGAATTATCGATCTGCGTTGCGTTTTTGGGAGCGCGCCAGAGAAGTGGTTGAACCAGCATCTCCCGAGGCGCCTGAATTGGACCGCGCCATTGCGCAAACGCGAGAAAAAATGGGATTGCCACCCGCGCCCTCACGCAGCAATGCGATGGCCAGCGTGCAAGGTCAGCCCAATTCAAATTCCGCCAATAACGGCGCTTCGGTTAGCAACAATTCAGCAGGCGCTTCCAATACCCAAGCAAGTACCGCGCGAATCACTGGCAGAGTGAGTGTGATCAAAGAACTGGCGGACAAAGTTGCACCAACAGACACGGTGTTTGTTTTCGCGACGCCTGTGTCTGGCTCGCGCATGCCGCTGGCGATTGTCAGAACCACGGCAGACAAATTGCCTTTTGACTTTGTTTTGGATGACAGCACAGCCATGAACCCAGCCGCCAAGCTCTCCAGCATGACCGAGGTGACGGTAAAGGTGCGAATCTCCAAGAGCGGCCAAGCCATCGCACAACCGGGAGATTTGGGTGTGAGCCTGACCCCTGTAAAACTTGGAAGCAGCGGTCTCAATCTGATGGTGCGCGAACCGCTGCAATGAAAAAGGCCCATTTAAGGACCTTTTTTGCTGTCTCCAAACCCCTGCCGCAGGGCTAGAGCCAGTTGGATTTCACTAAAACCTTTTACAGCAAACCATGCGTGCGGGCAAAGTGCAGCGTCTGCGTGCGGCTTTTCACGCCCAGACGTCGGAACAGGCGCCAGAGGTGAACTTTGACGGTGTGTTCGCTGATATCAAGTTCTTCCGCGATTTCACGGTTACCTAAGCCACGGTCCAACATGATGATGAGTTGCTTTTGGCGCTTAGACAGCTTGGTGTCTCCCAAAGGAATAGTCTCTTCGTCGCCATTTTCAGCCGCAAACAAGCCTTTGAGTGCTTCGCCGATTTCATTGCTGGGGGTCGCTTTTTCGATATAGATGTCAGCGCCAGCTTCGATGCAAGTTTCTTCTGCTTCGCCAGCAGGCATGGACGACAAAACTGCCAAAGGCACTTCGGGATACATTTTTTTGACTTCGGTAACCGCGCTGGTGCCTTTGACGCCAGGCAAAAGTAAGTCAAGTACAAACAAAGTGGGTTCGCCGTTTTTGATGATGGCGGCTTGCAATTCACTAAATTTGTCTAATTCGATGACCTTGGTCGATGAACGCATGCGACGCAGCAGCATGGCAATGGCGGAACGGACTAGGGGGTGGTCATCGATGATGTACATACTCATTTTTATTACTCCTGCGCGTATATGTTAGTAGTTTAGCCCCATTGCTGCCCGAACATCGTGCATGGTGGCTCGGGCGGTTATGCGTGCTTTTTCAGTACCTGCGTCCACAATATCACGAACTAGCTTGGGTTGGCTTAGGTATTTCTCAGCACGCTCGAACATCGGTTGCTGCTCGCGCAAGATCGCATCGATGATGGGTTGTTTGCACTCCAAACAGCCAATTCCTGCCGTTTTGCAGCCTTGGGTGACCCACGCCTTGGTGTCTTCTGTGCTGTAAATCTTGTGGAATTGCCAGACTGGGCAGTTTTCAGGATTACCCGCATCCGTGCGTTTGGCGCGGGCGGGGTCGGTGGGCATGCGTTTGACCTTGTGCTCGAGGGTCGTGCGTTCTTCACGGATAGCAATGGCGTTGTTGTAACTTTTGCTCATCTTGGCGCCGTCTAGGCCGGGTAGCTTGCTGGCCTCGGTGAGCAAGACTTGGGGCTCGGGCAAGATGACTTTGCCAGTGCCCTTGAAGTAGCCCTCTAACCGCTCGCGGTCTAGTGAATCGAGTTCTGTGGCGCTGGCGAGATAGCCCATGGCACCTTCCAAAGCTTTGGCGTCACCCGTTTCTTGGTAGGTTTTGCGGGATTTCTCGAATCGCTTGACGCTGTCTTTGGGTAGCTTGGCCAGACTCGCTTGGGCTTTCTCGAGGGCGTTGGCCTCGCGTCCGTAGAGATGGTTGAAGCGTCTAGCCGCTTCGCGGGTCAACTCGACATGGCTTGCTTGGTCTTCGCCCACCGGAACATATTTGGCTTTGTAGATCAAGATATCCGCAGCCTGTAACAAGGGGTAGCCTAAAAATCCGTATGTCGCCAAGTCTTTGTCTTTGAGCTTTTCTTGCTGGTCTTTATAAGTGGGCACGCGCTCTAGCCAGCCTAATGGAGTGCCCATGGCGAGGAGGGTGAAAAGCTCAGCATGTTCTGGAATGCGGCTTTGCAAAAACATGGTGCACTTGTTTGGGTCGAGGCCTACTGCTAGCCAGTCGATCACCATCTCATAGACGTTTTGTTCAATGACTTCGCGGCTTTCATAGTGCGTGGTCAGGGCGTGCCAATCGGCTACGAAGTAGTAGCACTCCATCTCAGACTGCAAACGCACCCAGTTTTTGAGTGCGCCGTGGTAATGGCCTAAATGCAAAGCGCCAGTGGGGCGCATGCCAGAGAGAACGCGGTCGTTCATGGATTTAACTTTGAATGATGAATGAAAAGAATTGTCGCATTGCGTCAGAAGCAATTGGCCTACTCGAGGCCTAAGGTGCGCAAGGCGCCTTGACCTTGTCGAATGAGGGTAGGGTCACCGCCACCCTCCATGCTAGTGAGGTCCACCACCGTGGTGGCTTCTAGAGGACAAGCGCCTGCATCAATCACGGCAGCAAGTTGATGCTCAAAGCGTTCACGAATCTCTTGGGCGTCGTTCATGGGTTCCGTTTCGCCTGGGGGAATCAATGTGGTGGCAAGAAGCGGTTCGCCGTGCAGCGCTAAAAGCTCCAGCAAAGTTTTGTTTTCAGGCACCCGCAGACCGATGGTTTTGCGTTGCGGATGGCTCACACGCCTAGGGACTTCTTTGGTGGCCTCTAATATGAATGTGTAGGCGCCGGGCGTTGCCGCCTTGAGCAAGCGGTATTGGCGGTTGTCTACCTTGGCGTAGTTCGACAACTCAGACAAATCGCGACAAAGCAAGGTGAGGTGGTGCTTGTCATCGACTTGGCGGATTTGGCGCATTTTTTCGACGGCGGTTTTATCGTCCAAATGGCACACCAAGGCGTAACTCGAATCGGTCGGTACGGCTACCACGCCCCCGCTGGCTAAAAATGCGACGGCTTGTTTGAGTAAGCGCGGTTGCGGGTTCTCAGGATGGACCTGCAGAAACTGGGCCATGGCTGGGTTGCCTCAATCGTGCGAGGGCGGAACGCTTTTGGCATGCTCGCGTTGACCGAGCCAGCCAGCGCCCAAGCCACACAGGGCAATCAATGCCATGCCTGTTAAAGCGATCGGGTCTGGGATGTGTGAGAACACCACCCAACCCGTCAAAGTGGCAAAGGCAATCCCACTGTAAAGAAAAGGCGTAACACGCGAAGCCGGCGCGCGCGCAAAGGCGACGATCAGCAAGTAGTGCCCTAAAGTGCCAGCACAACCAATCAAAACCATCAGCATCCATTGAAAACCAGTCAATTCGGTGGTCCAAACACTGAACACCAAGCCAGTGGAAATCAAGGCGCCCACCCAACCGGTGTAAATGTGCATGGTCTCTGGAGATTCTGTTTTAGCCATATGGCTGGTCAAAATCTGAAAGGTGGAGTAAGACAGCACCATCAGCAAAGGAATCCAAGCATGGCTTGCGTCCATGCCACCGCCGGGTCGAACGATCAGCATGGCACCCACCATGCCGCCCGATACAAACACCCAACGCAACTTAGAAACGTGTTCTTTCAAGACAAAGCGCGCCAAGATGGTGACTGTTAGGGGCGACAACATAGCAATTGCACTGAATTCGGCAACAGGCATGCGAATCAGGCTGCCAAAAGCCAAAAAACTAGATGTCAGGAGTAACAAGCCACGCACAATTTGGAGTTTCAAAGCGCGGGTTTGAAACACGGCCCGGCCTTTGCGAGGCAACATCAAAGCGGTAGTCGCAACGGCTTGAAAGGCATAACGAAACCACAGCACCATCAACATGGGAACGCTAGCCAGAAGAAATTTATTGGTCGTATCGAGCACCGTGAAACACGCCATCGCGATCACGGCATAGAGCATGCCGGCCAAGGCCTGTTGCGCTGATAAAGGAGAGCCGTCTAAGGACGTGTGCTTAGAAGCGGTGCTCATTGGATGCGATGGGCCAGGGCTTCCCACACAGGGGTGAGTTGACCGGGCAACCAAGGCAGCGTTCCAAGATCAATACGGCTTTCTTTTGGGCTGTGAAAGTCGCTACCGCGCGAAGCGAGTAAATCGAATTCTTTGGCCATGTCCGCGTATTCCACATATTCGGCAGTGGTGTGGCTACCAGTCACCACTTCGACACCTTGGCCACCGTGGTTTTTGAATTCAGTGAAAAAGGCGTATTCCTCATTCGGGGTGAAGTTGTAACGCCCGGGGTGGGCAATCACGGCAATGCCTTGTGCCTCGGTGATCCACTGGACGGCTTCTTTGAGCGAAGCCCAGCGGTGCGGCACAAAACCAGGCTTGCCGTCGGTTAAATATTTACGAAACACTTCGTGGGTGTCAGCGCAAACGCCCGACTCGACCAAATAGCGGGCGAAGTGGGTGCGCGAGATGAGTTCAGGGTTGCCGACATATTTCAGTGCGCCCTCGTAACAACCGTGTATGCCAACTTGCGCCAACCCTTGCGACATTTCTTGGGCGCGTTCGCTGCGACCACCTCGGGTTTTGAGCAAACCTTGTTGTAGGCCTGCGTCTTCGTGGTCGAAACCTAAGCCAACGATGTGCACGGTTTGGCCAGCGAAAGTAACGGAGATTTCAGTGCCGGTGAGGTACTGCATGCCCTGGGCTTTGGCGGCGGCAAGCGCGCGTGCTTGGCCACTGATTTCATCGTGGTCGGTCAGTGCCCAAAGTTCGACGCCATTAGCTTTGGCGCGCGCCGCTAATGCTTCGGGGGTGAGGGTGCCATCAGACACCACAGAGTGGCAGTGCAGGTCGGCGTTTAAAACAGTATTGCTCACGTTGATCATTGTAGGCGGGGTAGCGCTTGTCTGGCATTGGCTGACGTGGCGGCAGCAAGCTCCTCTAGCGAGATGCCACGCAGATCCGCTAAAACCGAGGCAATACGGGGTAATTCGGCGGGGCTATTCCTGCCTTGGGGCTGGCCAAGCGCTCTTTGCTCGGCGGTGGCGTATATCCAAGTTGGCGGAATATCGGGTGCATCGGTTTCTAGTACCAAGGCCGATAACGGCAACTTTGTAGCAAGGGCTTTTAGCTTGGTTGCGCGGTCGTAAGTCATCGCGCCGCCAAAGCCAAGCTTGAAGCCCATGTCGATAAACATCTGGGCTTGTTGAAGACTGCCATTGAAAGCATGGGCGATGCCGCCGACCACCGGAAATCTTCGAAGCCCTTTGAGCAATCCGTCTGCACTGCGCCGCACGTGCATGATGACGGGCAACTGGTGGCGCTGCGCCAGTTGCAGTTGCGCTTCAAAAAAATGCACTTGTTTCGCGAAAGCTTCAGGTGTGTTGATTTCAGGCACAAAGCCATCTAAACCAATTTCGCCTACCGCAACCAATCTTGGATCGCTATGGTGCGTATGCAGATGCGTATCTAAAGTAGCGAGGTCTGCGTCGCTGGCTTGTGGCGTGTAAAGCGGATGGATGCCCAAGGAGTAGGCATCTAAATGCCGGTGGGCTAGCAACCGCAATTCGTCAAAGTGGGATGCCATAACGGCGGGGATGACACATTTTTCTACGCCCAGAGCTTTGGCATGTTGGCGCACCGCATCGCGGTCGGCGTCAAATTCTGCGGCGTCAAGGTGACAGTGGGTGTCTATCCAAGGCATGGCCTTAGTCTTGCAGGCTGCCCGCTACCAAATGCAGTTGTCGGTC
>Ga0304728_1001037_pt1 | contig 20935 bp, 19 predicted proteins | sample C_130625_MF_Meta_FD_190476 | JGI IMG/M metagenome (GOLD analysis project Ga0304728, IMG submission 190476) | Freshwater microbial communities from Lake Croche, Canada to study carbon cycling - C_130625_MF_MetaG (v2) (version 2) | ecosystem: Environmental > Aquatic > Freshwater > Lake | place... | reverse complement strand
GTCGCCATTTCTTGATGTCGCGGAAGACCAGAATCGCCAAGTCGCCCGTCTCGGTGGCCTTTGGACGCACCATGTCACCTATGCCCGTTATCCCCATATTCTGCTTGAGCATCAGGGGCGGACCTTCACCTCGTTTCACCTTGCGCTTCGCAAGGAATCATGATGGCGCACGAACATGCGTACCCTCAGCGTCGGGTTGCGGCGAGATGAATCGGCGTGTGTCTCGGGGGCGCATTTGGAGCCAGCGGGCCTGACCGGTAGGGTCTTCAGTCCGCCCTCGTCCGGGAACCCGCCTTTGCGCGGTCCTGAGCAGGGGTTTTCAGATCCATCACACAGGAGTCAGTGTCCTGGCTAAGCCCAAAGAAGACGCGATCGTTCTTGAAGGAACGGTCACCGAGCCGCTGCCGAACGCCATGTTCCGCGTCGAACTCGAAAACGGCCACAAAGTTTTGGCCCATATCTCCGGAAAGATGCGGATGCATTACATCCGTATTCTCCCCGGTGATCGCGTCCAAGTTGAGCTGACACCGTACGACCTGACTCGTGGTCGGATCACTTATCGGTACAAGTAACACCAACAATCGAACACAAGCGAGTGTCTGATCACAAGGATCAGACCCATCGAAGAGGTTTGGCTTCGGCCCACAACTTCGCTTCGATGTTCCCGGCAGAGCCGGGCGAAAGGAACAAACGCAGTGAAAGTACGCCCAAGCGTCAAGAAGATCTGTGAGAAGTGCAAGGTGATCCGCCGCCATGGTCGCGTGCAGGTCATCTGTGAAAACCCTCGTCACAAGCAACGGCAGGGCTGATCCATGGCACGTATCTCCGGTGTTGATATCCCGCGTGAAAAGCGCCTGGAAATCAGCCTTACCTACATCTACGGAATCGGTAACACGACTGCGAAGCAGATCTGTGAAGCCACCGAGATCAATCCGAGCACTCGAGTTCGCGACCTCACCGATGAAGAGGTCAACAAGATTCGTGGCTACATCGATGCCAGCCTGAAGGTTGAAGGCGATCTGCGTCGCGATGTCGATCAAGACATTCGTCGCAAGATGGAAATCGGTTGTTACCAGGGTCTGCGTCACCGCCGCGGTCTTCCCGTTCGCGGTCAGCGCACTCACACCAACGCACGTACTCGCAAGGGTCCCAAGAAGACCGTTGCCGGCAAGAAGAAGGTGGCGCGCTAATGGCAAAGCCAGCAAGTGGTGGCCGTCGGCCCCGCAAGAAGGAACGCAAGCACGTCACACATGGCGTGGCTCACATCAAGAGCTCGTTCAACAACACCATCGTCAGCATCTCCGACCAGGACGGCAACATCCTGTCGTGGGCCTCAGCCGGAAATGTCGGCTTCAAGGGTTCGCGTAAGTCGACACCGTTCGCGGCGCAGATGGCTGCTGAGCAGTGTGCAAAGCGCGCGATGGAACACGGCGTCCGCAAGGTCGACGTGCTCGTGAAGGGTCCAGGCTCCGGTCGCGAAACCGCAATCCGCAGCCTCCAGAGCGCAGGCATCGAAGTCACCGGAATCAAGGATGTCACTCCTGTTCCGCACAACGGTTGCCGTCAGCCCAAGCGTCGGAGGGTCTGAACATGGCTCGTTATACCGGCCCCAAGGCGCGCGTTTCGCGTCGCCTCGGCACAAACATCTTTGGCACCAAGGGCGAAACCGTCGCCCTCGAGAAGCGCCCTTACCCGCCAGGTGAGCACGGACGTACGCGTCGTCGTGGCAACCCCAGCGAGTACCTGCTCCAGATGCAGGAAAAGCAGAAGGCGCGCTTCACCTACGGCCTTTCCGAGAAGCAGTTCCGCAACCTCTACGAGGAAGCGAACCGCCGAGAGGGAGTCACCGGCGAGAACATGCTCCGGTTCCTCGAGATGCGTCTCGACAATGTCGTGTACCGCTCTGGTTGGGCAGCGACTCGTCCGCAAGCACGTCAGTTTGTCGGGCACGGACACATCAATGTCAACGGCAAGCGCGTCGACATTCCGAGCTATCGCGTTCGCAAGGGCGACATCATCACCCTTCGCGACAAGACACGTGAACTGGTTGTTATTCAGTGGAACCGCGAAGTTCTCGATCGCACGCCTCCGGCGTGGCTCGAGGCTGGCGATGGTGGCTTCAGTGTCACTGTCCTTGCGGCTCCCCACCGCGATCAGATCGACGTGCCGGTGCGCGAGCAGCTCATCGTCGAGCTCTATTCCAAGTAAGTGCCAGGGGCTTGGCCGGCGCCGTCGGTCACGCCATGTGCAAGTTCACGAAATCGAACGTACGGATCCGAGGTAGGAACACATGCTGGTTATGCAGCGACCGAAGGTTGAAGCGCTTGGCGACGCCGATGGCGATCGTCAGTTGTTCGCAGTGGGACCACTCGAGCCTGGCTTCGGCCACACGCTCGGCAACTCACTGCGGCGCACCCTTCTCTCATCAATCCCCGGCGCAGCCGTCACTCAGGTGCGGTTCGACGAGGCTCTCCATGAATTCGACACCATTAAGGGTGTTACCGAAGACGTCACCGACGTCATTTTGAACCTCAAGGACCTCGTCCTTCTGGTGCACAGTGACGAAGCCGTGACTCTTCGTATCGACGTAAAGGGTCCGGCCGAGGTCACCGCAGGTGACATCGTGACGACTGCAGACGTCGAGATTCTCAACCCTGAACTTCACATCGCCACCATCAACGAGTCGGGTCGACTCGCTGTCGACGTCACCGTCGAAAAGGGTCGTGGCTACGTGTCGGCGGAACGAAACAAGTCAACGAACACCATTGGTGTGATCCCGATTGATTCGATCTTCTCGCCAGTGCGTCGTGTGACCTTCTCGGTCGAGCCAACTCGCGTCGAGCAGTCAACCGAATTCGACCGTCTTGTTCTCGACATCGAGACCGACGGTTCGATCACCGCTCGCGAAGCTCTTGCATCAGCTGGTGCAACGCTTCAGTCGCTCGTCACCCTTGTGGCGGAAATGAGCGATGAGCCGCAGGGTCTTGAACTCGGCGAGGTCAGCATCACGCATGCCGGCTCACCCGACCTCGACCTTCTCATCGAGGACCTCGATCTTTCCGAGCGTCCCCGTAACTGCCTCAAGCGTGCCCAGGTGAACACCGTTGGTGAGCTCCTCCTCAAGTCCGAGGACGATCTTCTTGCGGTGACCAACTTTGGTCAGAAGTCGCTTGATGAGGTCATCCAGAAGCTTGACGAGCGCGGATTGTCGCTCAAGAACCGGGACTGATCCACCATGCCTGCAACCCCACGTAAGTCCAAGCGATTTGGCGGCAGCGCCTCTCACCAACGCCTCATGATGGCGAACCTCGCAGCGTCGCTTTTCGCGGCCGAGGGCATCGTCACCACTGAAGCAAAGGCTAAGGCGCTTCGCCCCATCGCCGAGAAGCTCATCACGAAGGCCAAGAAGGGCGGCGTTCATCGTCACCGTCAGGTCGTGTCGTTCATGGGTGACAAGGAGATGGCATCGAAGCTGTTCTCCGACATCGCTCCGCGCTACGAAGGACGCCCCGGTGGTTACACCCGCATCCTCAAGCTCGGCCCGCGCCAAGGCGACAATGCGCCGATGGCGCGTATCGAACTGGTCTGAGACCGGTTCCGTCCTGATCGGACATTAATGACTGTGACATCGACCGACCCTTTGTGGTCGGTCGAGTCGCGTCCGCTTGCGGAACGTGCACCGATCGACATCCCTGCTCCGGCGGCAGGGTTCACGCGCATTCGCATGACTATCGCGTACGACGGTTCGAAGTTTCGTGGCATGGCCGAAAACGAAGGTGTCGAAACTGTCGCGAGAACGATTCGCACAGAAATTGAACGCTGTGTTGACCATCCTGTTGTGTTGTCAATTGCTGGTCGCACTGATGCCGGCGTGCACGGATGGGGCCAAGTCATTTCGTTCGATGTCGACACTGATCTCGTTGCATCGGGCAAGGGTTCACCAGCACGACTCGCTCGATCGATTAATCAACAATGCGTTCCGGCGATTGTTGTGCGCGACGCACAACTTGCTGCTGACGATTTCGATGCACGGTTCTCTGCCGTGTGGCGTTCGTATCGGTACACGATTGTGAACCGTCCGATTCCTGATCCATTCCTTGCGGCGACGTCGTGGTGGGTGCCGCAAGAGCTCGACATCCGTGCTCTGCAACTTGGGTGCGACGCCCTTTATGGCCTCCACAACTTCTCGAGCTTCTGCCGGCGGCCCAAGCCCAACCCGGTCACCGGCTTTGAGCCCTCGCTCATGCGGAGGGTCCACGACGCGTCCTGGCACGAGCTCGGCGACGGCATTCTCCGATTCGATATCCGGGCCTCGTCCTACTGTCACCAAATGGTCCGATCCATCGTGGGCACCCTGATCGAGATGGGTCGGGGACTCCGCCGGCCCGGCGAAATGGCCGGCATCATCCGGGCCGAAGATCGGTCCGCTGCTGGGGGAGTCGCCCCTCCACAGGGGCTCTGCCTTTGGGAAGTGGGCTTCTAAACCAGCAGAGTTGCCTCAGTTCGGGGCCTACCCGTAGGCTCTCTCCTCCGCTCCGGTGCGCAGTTTCCCTGCCGACACTGGACTTTGTTCGACAGCCACCTTCGGGTGGACCCAAGCAGAAGGGCTGCGCCATGCGCACCTACACCCCAAAGGTCAGTGAAATTCAGCGCCAGTGGTACGTCGTCGACGCCGAAGGCATGGTCCTCGGTCGTCTCGCTACCGAAGTTGCAACGATTCTTCGCGGCAAGCACAAGCCGACGTACACGCCGCACATCGACACTGGCGATCACGTCATCGTGATTAACGCCGACAAGGTCGTGCTTACGTCGAACAAGGGCGACAAGCTCTTTGTGCATCGCCACTCTGGTTACCCAGGTGGTCTGCGCACCAAGTCCTACGGTCAGTTGATCGCTGAGAAGCCCGACGAAGCAGTGCGTCGTGCTGTTCGCGGCATGATCCCGAAGAACCGTCTTGGTCGTCAGATGATCAAGAAGCTCAAGGTGTATGCCGGCCCGGTGCACAATCACGCCGCGCAGGATCCGCAGACCATCGAATTCGCCCACGCCAAGGCTCGCTGAGCGGCAAGGAACAGACAATGTCGAACCCCCTCGTTCAGTCAACCGGTCGTCGTAAGCGTGCAGTTGCGCGCGTCATGCTTCGCCCCGGCTCAGGCACCATCACAGTGAACAAGCGTCCAGTTGCGGACTACTTCCCGTCTGAAACGCATCGCATGATCCTTACCGAACCGCTTCGTCTTACGAGCACCGACGAGGTCTACGACATCGTGTGCAACATCGACGGTGGCGGCGTGTCCGGCCAGGCCGGCGCTCTTCGTCACGGCATCGCCCGTGCACTTATCGAACTCGATCCCGAACTGCGTGGCGAGCTCAAGAAGGCCGGATTCCTTACTCGCGATGATCGCAAGAAGGAATCGAAGAAGTACGGCCTCAAGAAGGCTCGTAAGGCTCCGCAGTACTCGAAGCGCTAATTCATTCGTTCTCGCTTTTGTCGGCGAGTTCGTTTGCTCCTAACTCATGACTCTCCGATTCGGAACCGACGGTGTACGCGGGCCCGCATCTGAGTTCACTGACGCGCTTGTTGTTGCGTTAGGACAGGCTGCTGCGCAGGTATTGGGCAGTTCGTCGTTTGTTATTGGTCGTGACACTCGTGAATCGGGTGATCGCCTTGAGCGCGCGCTTGCAACAGGCCTTGCCCAAGTTGGGGCTCAACCACTGAGCCTGGGAGTTGTTCCAACTCCTGCAGTCGCTTGGGTATGCGCGCAACGTGGTGTTCCTGGCGCGGTGATTTCCGCATCGCATAACCCATGGTCCGATAACGGCATCAAGTTCTTTGCTGCGGGCGGCCGCAAGCTGTCTGACGAACTTGAAGCAGCACTCGAAAGCGCGCTTGACGCGGTTGTTGCGACAGGTGTCGATTCGGCAGTGATCGCAGACATCGTGACCGACACTGATGTTGTCGGCGAATGGTGTCATGCGGTGTCGTCTTCCGTTTCTTCTCTTGCACCGATGCGAATCGTGATCGATTGCGCAAACGGGGCTGCTTCATTTGTTGCGCCTGGAATCTTCCGTGGTCTTGACCTTGATGTCGAAGTTCTCCACGCGCAACCCGATGGTCGCAACATCAACGATGCATGCGGGTCAACGCATCCCGAGGATTTGCAGCGTGCGGTAGTTGCAAGCGGTGCTGCACTTGGACTCGCGTTTGATGGCGACGCCGATCGACTTCTTGCGGTCGATGAACGCGGTGAACTCGTAGATGGCGATCAATTGATTGCATTGTTTGCGAGCGATCTTCGCGAACGCGGTGAACTGGCCGGCGACCGAGTCGTTGTCACAGTGATGTCGAATCTGGGATTCCGTCTGGCTATGGACGCTCAGGGCATTGAAGTTGTCGAGACCCCTGTCGGTGATCGCCATGTTCTCGAGGCGCTTGCTCGGACATCGAGTTCCCTCGGTGGCGAGCAGTCTGGCCACATTGTCTTTGCTGATCGAGCGACGACGGGTGATGGCGTACTTTCGGGTGTGCAACTCGTGGATCTCGTTGGTCGTTCTCAAACACCGCTTTCGGTCTTGGCCGACGGCGTGATGGAGCGCCTTCCGCAGGTGCTGCGCAATGTTCGCCTCGAACATCGTCTTGAAGACATTGCCGACGTCATTGCTGGTGAGATTGCCGAGGTCGAACAGTCGCTAGGCGCTCGGGGTCGAGTGCTTATCCGGCTCAGTGGTACCGAACCCCTCGTGCGGGTCATGGTGGAAGCGCCGACCTTGCAGCAGGCGGAAGCTGCAGCCGACAACCTCGCTGCAGCCGTCGTCAAGGCCTGCTCGGCCTAGGCTGGCCACCTCATGTGCGGAATTATCGCCGTCGTTCGTCGACCGTCGCTCCGCCAGCCTCCTGGCTCGGCGGAAGTCTGTGACCGCCTCGAAGCGGCATCACAGATGTTGGCCGGGGTAATCGCCTCGAAGACTGTTGCTATCGCCCCGGTTGCTGATGCGGCGACTGCGGTAGCCGATGCCGATCGCTTGTTGCGAGGTGTTGCCGGAGTTCGAGCCCTGCTCGAGGTGTCAGGGCTTCGCATCGCCACGACCAACCTGATCGATGGGCTCGCTCGACAGATTGAAGAACTTGAGCGCCACCTCGATTCCGATGCGCATGGCGCACATGCCCTCGCCGGCCGAGAACTCGAGCGTCTGAACGCGGCTGTTGTTTCGTTGAAGGATGCGGTGTGGGCCGTGCAGCGTGACCGACTTCGCGCTGCCGACGGCGTCATCGGGCTACTCGACAACGTCGGAACCGTTGGCGAAGCGTTCAGTCCTGCCGCAGTCGCAGTAGCACTTTCAATCCATCAGGCACTGTCTGCTCTTGATCGTCTCGAAGTTCGTGGACGCGACAGCGCTGGACTTCACCTTCTCGTTCGCAACCATGGCCTTGACCTTTCCTCGCCTGCACTCAGTGCTGTCGTCGCCGATCGCGCCGCCGATCCGTTGTTTGGGTCGATGGCCGTGCGCACACCCGAAGGTCATTTGAGCTTTGTGTACAAAGCCGCCGCAGAGATTGGCGAACTCGGCGACAACACGCGCACGCTTCGTGCTGCGATCGTTTCCGACCCGCTGCTTCGTCACGCACTTGGTTCACCCGATGTTGAAGCCGTGGTGCTTGGCCACACTCGCTGGGCCAGCGTTGGCATTATCAGCCAGCCCAACGCGCATCCGCTGAATTCTGAAGAAACCGACGAAGTTGGTGGCGCGTATGTCACCGCCGTACTTAACGGCGATGTCGACAACTTTGCCGATCTCAAAGCAGCTCAGTCATTGCACATCGCCGACGAGATCACCACCGACGCGAAGGTCATTCCTACACTCACGTCGCGCGCCATGGCAGACGGCACCGGAGTTCTTGATGCGTTCCGTTCAACGGTGAACGAACTCGAAGGTTCTGTTGCGATTGCGGCAAGTGCTGCCGATGCTGCCGATTCGCTGTTGCTTGCGCTTCGCGGAAGTGGGCAGGCGCTCTACATCGGTCTTGCTGAGGATTCCTTCATCGTTGCGAGCGAGCCTTACGGAGTTGTTGAAGAGACATCCTCGTACCTGCGACTCGATGGCGATATTCCCGTCGACCCCACGAACCCCGCCAGCAGCGGACAGGTCGTTCGATTGCTCGGCGCAAAGACCGGCGATCGCGACGGCATCGAACGCTGGGCCTACGACGGCACGGTCGTTCCCGTACGGGCCGAAGACTTTGCCGACGCACAGATCACCACTCGAGACATCGATCGTGGCGACTCACCACATTTCCTTCTCAAGGAAATCGGAGAGGCGCCGGCTTCCTTCCGCAAAACCTTGCGGGGCAAGTTGGTCGAAATCGACGGACAATCCGATGTGCTTCTTGGCGACGATGTGTTGTCGCCCGAACTGCGTGCGGCATTGGCCGACGGTTCCATCACGCGAATTCTCGCCATTGGGCAGGGCACTGCGGCTGTAGCGGCGCGTGCACTACTTGAAGGCCTGGCAGCGTTTGCCCCGAAGTCTCCGGTAACGGTGGAAGCAATTCTGGCAACGGAACTCAGCGGCTTCCATCTTGCTGAATCAATGGCCGACACTCTTGTGGTCGCCGTCAGCCAGTCAGGTACAACAACCGATACCAACCGCACCGTCGATTTGGTGCGTGCTCGCGGTGCACATGTTGTCGCCATTGTGAATCGTCGCAACAGCGACCTCACTGACCGCGCTGACGGCGTTCTCTACACCTCCGATGGCCGCGATGTTGAAATGAGCGTCGCATCAACGAAGGCGTTCTATGCGCAGATCGCTGCGTGTTTCCTGCTTGCCGCCGCGCTTGCCGATGCCATCGGCGTTACATCACCAGAACGCAATGCGGTTCTTGATGGCCTTCGACAGATTCCTGATGCGTTGGAACGCACCTTTGCGCTGCGTGACGACATTGCAGCCGCGGCGCAGCGTGTTGCGCCTTCGCGTCGTTACTGGGCGATTGTCGGTAACGGAGCGAACCGCATTGCCGCCGAAGAGGTTCGCATCAAACTTTCTGAGCTCTGCTACAAGGCGATTGCTTGCGATGGCACAGAAGATAAGAAGCACATCGACTTGTCCTCCGAGCCACTGATTCTTGTTTGTGCGGCCGGGCTCCAGGGCTCAACCGCCGACGATGTCGCCAAGGAAGTCGCGATCTACCGCGCCCATAAGGCAGCGCCAGTTGTGATCGCTACGCAAGGTGAAGAGCGCTTTTCTGCTGCGCTCCAAGTCATCGCCGTTCCTGAGGTTCATCCGCGACTCGCCTTCATCCTTTCCGCGATGGTCGGCCATCTCTTTGGATATGAGGCTGCGCTCGCGATCGATGCACAGGCCCGACCGCTCCGAGAGGCTCGCGCCGCGATCGATTCGGCGGTTGCCGATGGTCTTCCCGGCGATGGCGAATCGTTGCTCGAAGGATTGCGCCCGATTCTCACGGCGCTTGCGTCGCGTTATTTCGACGGACTTCGTAACGGTGAGTACAACGGTCACCTCGAGGCCAGTTCTGCAGTGCGTTTGGCCACTGTTTGGCGTTTCGCTCTCGGCTCTGTGCCTTTGGAGTCGTATCAAGTCGAGTTCGGCAAGGTCGGCACGCCCGCCGTGGTGCTCGAAGATTTAGTAGCGGCGCTCACTTCAGCGATCGATGAACTGACCCGCCCCGTCGATGCCATTAAGCATCAGGCCAAGACCGTCACTGTCGGCATATCGCGTAGCGACGAAACGCTCATGCAGGTTCCACTGGTGAAGGAAGTTCTCAGCACCGGGGTATCGCGCGACCGCCTCACGTATTCAACACTGCGGACACTCTCCGCACTCGAACCGCTTGTCGATGAGGTGCTCGGCTACACGCGTTACGCGATTGAGGGCCATGTGGATGCGGCTGGTCGTGATGAAGCCCGTATCGTCATTGTCGATCGAGGTGGCCTCGCTCGCGATCTGCAAAGCCGAACAACAGACGACCCGCAACTACGCGGCACGAAGCGTCTCGTGGCGGTGGAGCACACCGTGTTGGTAGCAAAGGGCCGCAACGACGGTCGCACAGTGGTCATCGTGCCCGAGATCAAAGACGGCGAGACCACGGGCCTGTCGTTGCTGCATGTTCGCCTGCGTGACGATCTTGCTCTTCCTGCCTTGCGATCGGTCTTGCAGGGTTATCGAAATCGATATGCCGCCATCAAGCATGCGGTGACCGAAACCGAACCGGTGTTCCGCGACGATCTGCTGACCGACGTTCCTGTCATTGAACTAATGACCGAACCGGTGAATTTGCTGGCCGAACACTGGCGCTCATGATTCTGGGAATCGGAAACGATCTGGTTGATCTTGATCGTTTCCGACGAGTGCTTGAGCGCCGACCTGGGCTGATCCAAAAACTTTTCACATCGGCCGAGCGGGACTACGCACTTCGTCGTTCTGATCCCACTGAGCGCTTTGCTGTGCGCTTTGCTGCCAAAGAAGCAGTGCTGAAAGCAATGGGCGTCGGTATTGGTGCGGCCGATTGGCACGAGATCGAAGTGCTCCGTGATGAAGATGGACGGCCATCGCTTTCGGTGACGGGGCGCGCTGCCGCGCTTGCTGATCAACAGGGAATCAAATCCTGGAGACTCACATTGAGTCATTCAGAGATCGTTGCGCAGGCCGTCGTCGTTGCGCTTGGAGCGGAAACGGCGTCGCCACTACTCGGTCCCGCTGGTGCTCAAGCATTGCCACACCCCGATGCAATCGATGGCGGGGGATTGGTTCCCATCGTGACGCCCGAAGAAATGAATGCAATCGATCGCGCTGCGCCCGAGCCGGTCGAAGAACTCATTCATAGGGCTGGTGGGGCAGTTGCACGTACAGCCGTTGACATGCTCGGCGGTGCCTACGGGCGACGCGTGGTGGTGCTTGCTGGCAAAGGGAATAACGGTAACGACGGACGTGATGCCGCAACGCGCCTCCGAGCGCAGGGCGTACACGTCACAATTGTCGACGCCGCAGATGCGCCCGAAGTGCTCCCTGACTGTGATCTGGTGATTGACGCGGCATACGGCACCGGATTCCGTGGCGAGTGGGATGCACCGATTGCGCCCCCAGGTTGTCTCGTTCTTGCTGTCGACATCCCGTCGGGAATTGACGGTCGTAACGGTTCCTGCGTTGGCGATGTTCTTGAGGCCGACGCGACGATCTCATTTGCTGCGCTCAAACCCGGAAACGTCTTTGGTGATGGTCTCGCATGCAGCGGCGACCTCGTCGTTGCCGATATCGGACTCGATACTCGCAGTGCGAGCGCGTATCTCGTGGGCGCTGCCGCAGTTGCATCGTGGATTCCTGAACCGCCAAGCAATGCTCATAAATGGCAGAGCGCGGTGTGGGTCGTTGCCGGAAGTCCGGGGATGGGGGGCGCAGCCTCGTTGTGTTCTGGTGCGGCAGCACGAACTGGCGCGGGCTATGTGCGTGTTTCGACTCCGGGCGGAGCAGCAGCCGATCTTCCGATTGAAGCCGTGCGCACGGACTTGCCATCGCAAGCATGGGCAACAGAGGTCATTGCCGACCTCGCTCGATTCGATGCGCTCGTGATCGGGAACGGACTTGGTATCGCTGAAGCAACGATGGAACAGATTCGACAGGTTGTCGCTGCAGCGACTGGGCGGGGAGTGCCGACTGTTGTCGATGCCGACGGTCTCACTGCGCTGGGCACCGAGGTATCGCGTTTCGTTTCTGAAACCACTGTGGTCACTCCGCACGACGGCGAATTCGCGCGACTGACTGGTCGCTCTCCCGGCGAGGATCGCATCGCTGATGCCCGCGCCCTTGCAGCCGAGAGCGGCGCAATCGTGCTTCTTAAGGGTCGAACAACTGTGGTCGCAGCTCCCGATGGCGAAGTACTCGTCTCGATCGCGGGTGATCAACGGCTGGCAACGGCCGGTACGGGCGATGTCTTGGCCGGAATTATCGGCGCATTACTGGCCTGCGGCGTTGATCCTCTTCATGCTGCGGCCGGTGGCGCATTCATCCACGGACGAGCCGGAGCCCTAGGCTGGAGGCGTGGTCTGGTAGCGGGCGATGTCATCGCTCACCTTCCGGCCGTGCTTGACGACTTGACCTTTCTGCGGCCGTAGCGGCGCGGAACCTGGAGGAACAATGCTGCGAGAACTGCCTGTTCGTGAGGTCATGGCCACCGATGTCCTGACCTTTGCCCCCGGGGACAACGTGATGGATGCCATGCGGACCATGCTCGTCCGCGACGTCGATGGCGCCCCCGTGGTCGACGTCGATGGCGCAATTGTTGGGTTGCTTTCCACTTCCGATCTCATCGTTGAAGAAGCTCGCGTCCACCTCCCAACGGTGATTACCCTGCTCGGCGCCTACATCGAACTCCCTTCCGCGAAGAAGCAGTTCGATCGCGATGTCGAAAAGGCACTTGGCTCCACGGTTGGTGAAGTCATGAGTGATCCTGCGCCGACGCTTGGCCCCGATGACACCGTTGAACAGGCGGCCACGATCATGCACGAGCAGGGCGCCGACCGGCTTCCCGTTGTCGATGACTCCGGTGCGATTGTTGGCATCGTTGCTCGAGGCGACATCGTTCGCGCGATCGTGAACGAACAGGACGCGGGCAAGTAGCAGGATGCGTGCTGCGCGCGCCGAGGTCGACCTCGGAGCGATCGCCCACAATGTGGGTGTTCTGCGCTCATTGGTCGCGCCGTCGTTGGTGTGCGCCGTTGTAAAAGCCGACGGTTATGGCCACGGCGCAATTGCGGTGAGTGAAGCCGCGCTCGATGCTGGTGCCGACTGGCTCGCAGTCGCACTCATCGAAGAAGCCGCGGTTCTTCGTAAGGCGGGCATCACCGCACCGATTCTTCTTCTGTCACAACCGCGGCTCGCAGACTTGGTCGCCGTTGTTCGTTACGACCTGCGCGTGTGCATCACTTCGCCGATCGCCGTTGAACTCCTAGCGAATGCTGCTCGTGAACAGGGCAAGGTCGTTCCTGTGCACATGAAAGTCGATACCGGGATGAACCGGGTCGGGGTTGACCCAACCGATGCTCTTTCGCTTGCCCGTGAAGTTGTGAAGCGACCGGAACTGGTGCTCGAAGGCGTCTTCACGCATTTCGCAGTGGCAGACGAACCCGAAAATCCCTTTACTGACGAACAGCTTGATCGTTACGATGCCGTGCTGACTCAGTTGGGCGAGGCGGGAATTTTCCCGTCGATACGCCATTCTGCAAACTCCGCTGCTGCCATTGCGCACCCGCGCGGCCGATTCGACCTTGTGCGAGTCGGCATCGCTGTCTACGGCATCGCCCCGACACCAGGGCTTCCTGGCACTCCCGACCTCCGCCCCGCACTTTCGCTGCGTGCTGAAGTTTCGACCGTCAAGCGGGTCAAAGCGGGCGAAGGAATTTCTTACGGCCTCCGTCACCGATTCGATACCGACAGCACCGTTGCGACCGTTCCGATTGGTTACGCCGACGGCGTGCCCCGCAGACTTGGTCTTGTTGGCGGCGAAGTTCTGATTAGCGGCAAGAAACGTCCCATCGTCGGCGTCGTCACCATGGACCAACTCATGGTCGATTGCGGAGATGACCACATTGAAGTGGGCGACGAAGTTGTGCTTATTGGCACGCAAGGCAAAGAAACGATCACCGCCGAAGATGTCGCTGGCCATCTCGACACAATCGCCTACGAGATCGTTTGCGGGATTGGGCCCCGAGTTCCGCGCTTCTATCCGCGAGGATTGAACGGATGATCTTCACCCGCACGACCTCGCCGGAAGCGACGAAAGAACTCGCTGCTGCGCTCGCTGAGTTAGCGCGTCCCGGCGATCTCATACTTCTCGCCGGCGATCTGGGTGCGGGCAAGACCGCCTTTACGCAAGGCTTCGGAGCAGCGCTTGGTATCGATGATCTCATCACTTCGCCGACATTCACTTTGGTAAATACCTACGAGGGTCGCCTCGAACTCAACCACCTCGATGTCTACCGACTCGAAGCGCTGAGCGAGGTTCTCGATCTCGGTGTTCCCGAAATGCTTGACGATGGTGGCGTGACCGTCATCGAGTGGGGCGATTCCGTGGCGCCCGCCCTTCCCGCTGACTATCTCGAGATTCGATTCTCGTTTGATGAAGTCGCGATTTCCGTCGACCCCACCGGTGCAGCCGACGATGTGCGCGTTCTTGAACTCGTTCCCGTTGGACCTCGTTGGAGTGCACGTATTCGTGCAATCGCCACCGCGGTTTCTCCGTGGATTCACGAACCCGACGGAGACGACTGATGCTGATCGTTGGAATTGATACCGCAACAGTTCAGGTTTCAGTTGCCGTTGGCGGCCACGAGGGCGTGCTCGCAGCAACACAGTCGAGTCGCGGCCGTCAGCATGCCGAAGTTCTGACTCCTGCAATTGAGTTCGCCTGCAAACAAGCTCGCATCGAGCTGTCAGAAATCAGTGTTGTTGCCGTTGACCTCGGCCCTGGTTTGTTCACTGGGCTTCGCGTCGGTGTCGCAGCGGCAAAGGCCATGGCCTACGCACTTGATGTTCCGATGATCGGCGTACCAAGCCTCGATCTTCTGGCATTCCCGGTCCGATTTACTTCGCGCCTCATCGTCGCAACGATTGACGCGCGCCGCGGAGAACTCTTCTATGCCTTCTACCGCCAAGTCCCGGGCGGCATTCAGCGCATCACCGACCATCAGGTCGGCAGTCCGGACGATCTTGCGTCAGAACTGATGGCGTCGGGCGAGGAATGCCTGCTCGTAGGCGACGGTGCCATTCGCTACAGCGAAGTGTTCGATGGTTTGAAGAAGTGCGAAATCGCCGAAGAAGGCTTTGCCTATCCCAACGCAACGTCACTCGTCATGCTGGCTCATGCACAAGCACTTCGTGAGCAGTGGGTGAAGCCTTGGGACCTCGAACCCATGTATCTGCGTAAGCCCGATGCGGAAATCAACTGGTCGACGAGACCGGGCGTTTGAACATGACGACCACGAATTCGATGGTGGAGATCACCACGATGCGGCGACGCCATTTGCGCAACGTATTGCGAATTGAGGAACAAACCAGTTCCACGCCATGGTCCTTGGGGCTTTTCCTTGCCGAAGTTCGTCGCGATGAACGCGATTACATCGTTGCCCTGTCTGACCACGATGAGCGCGTTGTCGGCTTTGCTGGCCTGCTCTATGTCGTGGGCGAAGGTCACGTGACCACCGTTGCTGTTGACCCCGTGGCGCAGGGGGCACGAATCGGCACGCGACTCATGCTTGAACTTGCACGTCGCGCGATTGCACGTGGATCAGGCTCAATCACACTTGAAGTTCGTGCGTCGAACAAAGCAGCACTGGCGCTTTATCGTCGCTTTGGTTTCGCGCCCTCTGGTGTGCGCAAGGACTATTACAAAGATCCCACAGAAGACGCGTTGGTCTTGTGGGCACACGACATCGATTCGCCCGAATACGCCGAACGCCTTGCGTTCATTGAAGAACAACTTCCGGGTGCCCCGATCGAACAGAAGGAACCTGCATGAGCGGAACTCGCGTCCTCGGAATCGAAACAAGCTGCGATGAAACCGCCGCAGCTGTCGTGGTTGATGGTCACCATGTTCTTTCTTCGGTTGTTTCGAGCCAGATCGATCTTCACGCGCGCTACGGCGGTGTTGTTCCTGAAATCGCCAGCCGCGCTCATGTGGAACTTCTCATTCCCGTTGTTGCACGCTCGTTGATTGAAGCGGGCATTCAAGACGATCACGTTGATGCAGTTGCGGCAACTGTTGGACCCGGACTCATCGGTGCGCTTCTCGTCGGCGTGAGTGCTGCAAAAGCGCTCGCTCTTGTCTGGGATGTTCCATTCGTTGCGGTGAATCATCTCGAAGCGCATCTCTATGCTGCGTTGCTTGAAGACCCGGAGATCGAACTTCCCGTTGTTGTGTTGTTGGTGTCGGGTGGACACACACTGCTTGTGCTGATGACCGGCCACGGCCAGTACCGCGTGCTCGGTTCCACAATCGACGACGCCGCAGGCGAAGCCTTCGACAAGGTCGCTCGCTATCTCGGTCTTGGGTATCCCGGTGGCCCCGCGATTGACGCCATCTCGATGGAAGGCGATCCGCAGTCCATGCAGTTCCCGCGCGCCATGCTCAACGAGGGCTACGACTTTTCGTTCTCTGGTCTCAAAACCTCGGTCGTTAATCATGTGCGTCGCAACCCCGAGGTGCACACCGCCGATGTTGCGGCCGCCTTTCAGGAAGCGGTTGTCGACGTGCTCGTCACCAAAGCCCGTCGGGCCGCCCGTGACCACGGAGCCAAGGGCCTGTGCCTGGCCGGGGGAGTAGCGGCCAATTCGCTGCTGCGTGAGCGTCTGCTCGATGCGTGCGTGGCCGACGGCCTACGCGCCTTCCTGCCCAGCCGAGCGATGTGCACCGACAATGCCGCCATGGTGGCCGCGGCTGGCTGGTACCGCCTCCAGTCCGACGGCCCATCGCCTCTTGACACTGGTGCCGATCCCAACCTGAAACTGGTTTCGACCCTTTCATGAGATTCTCCTGATCTCGGGTTGTGACTCCGGGGGTCAGGGGCCTATCGTTAGCAGTCCCACGCGGAGAGTGCTAAGCGCTCGCATCCCGCGAGTGCTACTACCAACTGCCTACGGAGGCTCCAGCTATGAACCTTCAGCCCCTCGAAGACCGCATCGTGGTCCTTCCCGGACAAAGCGAAGCAACGACCGCCAGCGGTCTGGTCATCCCCGACACCGCCAAAGAAAAGCCCCAGCAGGGTGAAGTTCTTGCCGTCGGCCCCGGCCGTCGCAGCGAACAGACCGGCGAGGTCATCCCCGTCGACGTGAAGAAGGGCGACACCGTCGTCTACTCCAAGTACGGCGGCACCGAAATCACCGTCGATGGTCAAGACGTCCTCATCCTCAACGCCCGCGATGTCCTCGCGGTCATCAAGTGATCGGAAGCTGACACATGGCAAAGATGCTCAAGTTCGATGAGGACGCACGACGCGCCCTCGAAGCCGGTGTGAATGCACTGGCTGACGCCGTCAAGGTGACGCTCGGCCCGAAGGGTCGCAACGTTGTCCTCGACAAGAAGTTCGGTGCACCGACCATCACCAACGATGGTGTTTCCATCGCTCGTGAAATTGAACTCGAAGATCCTTTCGAGAACATGGGTGCACAGCTGGTCAAGGAAGTTGCAACAAAGACCAACGACATCGCTGGCGACGGCACCACCACCGCCACCGTTCTTGCCCAGGCACTCGTTCGCGAAGGTCTTCGCAACGTTGCCGCCGGCGCAAGCCCGCTTGGCCTCAAGCGCGGTATCGAAAAAGCTGTTGCTTCTGCTGTTGAAAGCATCAAGAAGCAGGCCAAGGAGATCGACGACAAGTCCGAGATCGCTCAGGTCGCCAGCATTTCAGCCGCAGACACCGTGATCGGTGGCGTCATCGCTGACGCAATCGACAAGGTCGGCAAGGACGGCGTTGTCACCGTTGAAGAGTCCAACACCTTCGGCATGGATCTCGACTTCGTCGAGGGCATGCAGTTCGACAAGGGCTACCTCTCCCCGTACTTCGTTTCTGACCTTGAGCGTCAGGAAGCAGTGCTCGACAACCCATACATCCTCTTCGTGAACTCGAAGATCTCGTCAGTGCAGGACATGCTTCCCGTGCTCGAGAAGGTCATGCAGTCGGGCAAGCCCCTTCTGATCATCGCCGAAGATGTCGACGGCGAAGCACTTGCCACCCTCGTGGTGAACAAGATCCGCGGAACGTTCAACTCCGTTGCCGTCAAGGCTCCGGGCTTCGGCGAGCGCCGTAAGGCAATGCTTGCTGACATGGCCATCCTCACCGGCGGTCAGGTCATCAGCGAAGAGATCGGCCTCAAGCTCGACTCGGCCACGCTCGACCTTCTCGGCACCGCCCGCAAGGTTGTTGTGACCAAGGACGAGACCACCATCGTTGAAGGCGCTGGCGAATCCGCCGACGTCAACGGTCGTGTTTCGCAGATCAAGCGCGAGATCGAAGACACCGATTCCGATTGGGATCGCGAGAAGCTCCAGGAGCGTCTTGCGAAGCTTTCGGGCGGCGTTGCGGTCATCAAGGTTGGCGCAGCCACCGAGGTTGAACTCAAGGAAAAGAAGCACCGCATCGAAGATGCGCTCAGCGCAACTCGTGCAGCTATCGAAGAAGGAGTTGTCGCCGGTGGCGGTACCGCACTTCTCCGTGCACGTGCATCGCTGAACAAGACCATCGAATCACTCGAAGGCGACGAAGCCACTGGCGCTCGCGCTGTCTACCGTGCGCTCGAGGCTCCGGCCCGACTCATCGCTGACAACGCTGGCCACGAAGGTGCCGTCATCGTTCAGCAGGTCGAAGCCGCAAAGGGCTCGACCGGATTCAACGCTGCAACTGGCGAGATGGTTGACCTTCTCAAGGCTGGCGTCATCGACCCGGCCAAGGTCACCCGCGCTGCGCTGCAGAACGCAGCGTCGATTGCGGCTCTGCTCCTCACCACCGAAGCACTCATCGCCGATAAGCCGGACGATGGTGGCGGTGCCGCAGCTGCCGCTGCTGCCATGGGCGGTATGGGTGGCATGGGCGGAATGATGTAAGTCAACCCTTACGGGTTGTTCGCAACGGCCGGTCCTTCGGGGCCGGCCGTTTGCGTTTTGTTGCGTTCACTGTTTGTTCACTTGGGTTTCCTATGGTCTGTACTGTTATCGGCCAACAGGACCCAGCAGCTCATGTCGCGAGTTCGATTCCCCAACCTGATCATCGTTGTGGTCATCGTGATCTGTCTCGTCGCGGCATCGAGTGGTTTTGTGGCGACGATGTCAGAAGCACTTCGTACCTCGTCGTTTTCGCCAGCATCAGCACCGGTTGTGGCCACGGCGGTTACCTCGGGCGACTATCACTCCTGCGCGCTCATCAGCACTGGCGGCGTTAAATGCTGGGGGAATGGACCACCTGCATTGTTGGGAGCGGGACCCACCGTGGGTGGAAGCTCCGTTCCTGTCGACGTTCTCACCATCACCGATGCAACTGCAGTGTCGGCGGGAGGTGCGTCAACATGCGCAATTGTGACTGGCGGAGCAGTCAAGTGTTGGGGGTTGAACTCTTCAGGGCAGTTGGGTGACGGCACAAGTATCGATCAGTCAATCGCAGTTTCAGTGGTTGGGCTGAACGAAGCGGTGACACAAGTCGTTGTTGGTGCTGTGCACGCGTGTGCCCTCACCGTTTCGGGCGGGGTGAAGTGTTGGGGTAAGAACGACGACCAGCGACTGGGCGACCCAACCTTTCCGCTCGGATCGTTCTCAACGACTCCGGTGTCGGTACTCGGCCTCGAATCTGGCGTGACGTCAATCTCTGCAGGTGTAAATCACACGTGTGCGGTGGTCAACGGTGGCGCGAAGTGCTGGGGACGAAATGAGTACGGCGCGCTCGGTGCGAGTTCGAACGGTGAACTCGTGCAGGTGCAGACATTGACGAGTGGCGTCGTCGCCGTCGGAGCGGGCCAAGTTCATTCATGTGCGCTGATGGCAACGGGAATCGTGAATTGTTGGGGTGCGGGATGGGGTGGCGGTGGCCTTGGTCGTGGACCGGCGGGTCCCGATGGTGATCCCGTTCCCGGTCCTGTCGTCAATCTCACCAACGCGGTGTCACTGGACGTAGGCCCGTCGATCTCTTGTGCCGTTACCGCGTCGAGCGAAGTGAAGTGCTGGGGACTGAATAGCTCCGGACGTTTCGCGATGGGCGATCCCAACAACGCGTGGTACAACTCGCCACAACTTGCGACGGGTTATCCCGATTCCACGCAGATCAGTAGCGGCGATGGACACACGTGTGCTCTCACGAGTCGAGGCAAAGTTCGCTGTTCCGGAAGTAATTGGAATGGAGCCTTAGGTGCAGGAAACGTTTCCGATCAGGACAACGGCATTGACGTCATTGGAATCGATGGGACGCCTCCGCCAAGCCCGTTAAAGCTGATGTTCGATCCAGTCGTGACATCTTGCGGAACTTCAACCGCTGGTGTGGCGTTATCGGGAAATGTCGCTGCGACGATTGACTGGGGTGACACAACGAATGATGTTGTCTCCGCGGACGGAACCACCGAACACACCTACTCCGACTCGTTGGCGCATGAAATCTCAATCTCAGGTTCAGCGGGGCACTTTTCTGCCTCTACCGGACTTCCAGGTGCAAACTGCGTCACGGAAGTCTCGCAATGGGGAACGCTTGGACTCACGAGCCTTTCCAGTGCGTTCAACAACTTGAGCAATTTGGTCGCAGTGCCAGAAGACTTGCCCTACACCGTCACGGATGTGAGTTCGATGTTCGAGTCGACCTCATCGTTTAATCAAGACATTTCAACTTGGGACACATCGCACGTCACCAACATGAGCGGAATGTTTGCGTGGACGCAACGTTTCAACCAGCCGTTGGCATCTTGGGATGTCTCGAACGTTACGAACATGGCGTACATGTTCAACAACGCTTCGTCGTTCAATCAGCCGATTGACTCGTGGAATACGGGAAAGGTCGGAGCATTCAGGGCAATTTTCTGGGGCGCATCGACATTTAACCAATCGTTACCAAATTGGAGTTTCGCTTCCGCGCACGTAGCAGCGCTCTGGCAGTTTGTGGGTAGCGGAGGTTTGAGCCGAGAAAATTTCAGTACGTCACTCATCGGTTGGGCAACTCGTTCGCAGAACAGCGGAGTGATGGCGTATTTCGGAGTTGAGTATCTGGCAAGTGCGTCGGACGCGGTAGCAAACCTTCGTTCCAAGGGTTGGGACATCCGCGGAACCTCGCTCTACGTGCCTCCCACGACGACGACGTCAACCACGACAACGACGACTGAACCGCCGACGACAACGACGACGACTGAACCGCCGACGACAACGACGACGACTGAACCGCCGACGACAACGCTCCCT
>Ga0304728_1001030_pt1 | contig 21075 bp, 13 predicted proteins | sample C_130625_MF_Meta_FD_190476 | JGI IMG/M metagenome (GOLD analysis project Ga0304728, IMG submission 190476) | Freshwater microbial communities from Lake Croche, Canada to study carbon cycling - C_130625_MF_MetaG (v2) (version 2) | ecosystem: Environmental > Aquatic > Freshwater > Lake | place... | reverse complement strand
GGGCTTTAATAAGCGATGCACAAGCGCCTACATGGACTGTAGTAGACAACTCGCAAGGGGGCGGCTGGACGCCCGTTAACACATAAGGACATAGCATGACCACGGCAGCAACATCACTCTTGGGTCTAGCCCTACCGGTTACCGGCGAGCTTTCTGGCACTTGGGGCGACACGGTAAACAACTCCATCACATCGCTGTTGGACTCCGCCATTGCAGGAACCACCACGCTCAGTACCGATGCCGACGTTACGCTAACCACCACTACCCTCTTCTCCAATCAAGCCCGTGAAGCCATTATTCTCTGGACTGCAGCAGGCACGGTAACTCGCACAATCACAGCCCCAGCCCAATCTAAGACCTATGTAGTCATTAATAAATCTAGCACCCAGAGCATAAAGCTCGTTGGCGTGGGTCCGACTGCAGGCGTCACTTTGGTTGCCGGCGAGTTTGCGGTTGTTGCATGGAACGGCACCGACTTCGTAAAAATTGCCAATGCATCCGGTGCAGGGGTATTTACCACACTCAGCGCTAGCGGAACGGTATCTGGGGCAGGATTTAGCGCCTACTTGGCCAGCCCCCCTGCTATTGGCGGTACAGCCCCAGCTGCAGGCGCGTTCACAACTATAAGTGCAAGCGGGGCGGTATCTGGGGCAGGATTTAACGCCTACTTAGCCAGCCCACCAGCTATTGGCAGTACAGCCCCAGCTGCAGGCGCGTTCACGACTTTGACCGCAAGCTCCAATATTGTTGGCCGATACAACCCCCGCGTAGTATCTACGGCGTCTACGGCCACCCTGTCTCCCGATATTAGCGCCTACGACCAATACGATTTGACCGCCCAAGCTGTAGCCCTGACCATTGCAGCCCCTGTTGGAACCCCGGTAGATGGCAACAAAATCATCTTTCGCATTCTTGACAACGGTACAGCACAGACCCTTAGCTGGAACGCAACCTACACGCCCATTGGCGTATTTCTTCCAACAATGACAACCCAAAGCAAAATGCTCTATGTTGGCTGTATATACAACGCCACCAACACCCGCTGGGACGTTGTTCTCGTAACCACACAGGTTTAAAAAATGGCGTTTACACGATATTGGGTGGGCGGAAGCGGAACTTGGGACACCTCGTCAACAACACACTGGTCTGCATCTTCAGGTGGCAGTGCCGGTGCCAGCGCACCAGTTGCAGCCGATGATGTTATTTTTGATTCTGCGTCAGGCAGCGGATCATATGCGGTCACCTACACATCCACTGTTGTTAAAACAAGCGCGGGTACAACAACCATAAATGGCCCAGCATCAGGCACCTTGACATTTACATTGGGTGCAGGTTTCTCAAGCAATGGCTCCCTTACCATTGGAAGCTCGGCACAGCTTGTAGTATTTGACACAAGTGCGAGCAACTATACAGTTGGATCGGGGGCACTTGTAGTTGGAACGGGTGGAACGCTTACATGCCGTGGGTCAAGTGTATTTCCCACCACTACATCTGTCACTGGAACTTTAAACTTAAACACCGCCACACTCACGGGAAGCAGCACTTTCACTGTTAACAGCGGTGGAATAGTGAACGGCGGCAGTGGAACAATCAACTGCACCACGTTAACCCTATCTTCTGGTGGAACCGTAAATACAAGCACGGCCCTTTTAGCGCCGTCATCAGCATCAATAACAGGAACGCTGAATCTAAATGCTGGCTATATCAACTGCAACACTGGCGCTGGAGCCCTCACAGTTAACGCCGGGGGCGGGGTTACCTCGTCAGGAAACTCTGCTATTAGTTGCGGAACACTTACTGTTGCCACAACAGCTACGCTTACTGCCGGTCTAACGCTTGCCGCTGGCATTGTAAATATTACAGGTACGGTAAATGCTGGCGCGTCTACATTCCAAGGCACAGGGGCTCTTACCATTAACAGTGGCGGAATATTAAACGCAGGCTCCTCAACTTTGTCCTCGGGTACTGTTACCACTGGAAATACTTTTACCATTAACACCGGTGGAACACTAAACGGCGGAACCGCAAGTATTACCACTACAGCGGGTTTTAGTGTAACGGGCTCAATAGCTACGGGTACGCATAGCATTTATAGCAGGTCATTTATTGTTAATTCGGGCGGTGTAGTAAGCGCTGGCGCATTAATTAACCCATCTACAACATTTACTATTAGCAACGGCGGTTCAGTAAGCGGGGTATCAGCCATTACGTCTGGCACCACGTTTACTGTTGGTACTACGGGAATATTTAATGCGGGTGCATCCACTATTACTAGTGGCGGAACTTTTGCTGTAGGTACTGCTGGCACCTTAAACATGGGGACTTCTACAGTTATTTGTGGTGGAAGTTTTACTGGCTCTGGGAGAACGTTTTATAACGTTGTTATGACACCAGCTACTGCCGGTCGTGTAGTGTTAACAGGTAATAATACGTTTAATAATTTAACTATAACTGGCAATACATTTACAGCAATTAATGTTGCCACCAGTTATGGCGTTACTTTATCTGCGTCTCAATCTATTAATGTAAATGGAACTTTTACGGTTACAAGTGGTACAGATATTACATACAGAACGTTTGTGGGGACATCTGCAAGTACTGTTGCAGCAAATGCCAATATTAATTGTGCTGCTGTATCTTTAATAAATACCGATTTTTTTGGTGTTACTTTAACCGGCGCTGCAGCACCCGCCAGTGGGACAAACCTTGGAAATATTGGTTACAACAGTGGGATTACTTTTCCCGCAAGCAAAACAGTTTATTGGAATTTGGGCGGTACGCAAAACTGGAATGCGACCGCATGGGCCGCATCAAGTGGCGGAACTCCTGCGCTAAGTAATTACCCACTCGCACAAGATGTGGCTGTTTTTAATGACGCTGGGGCAGCATCTACAGTTAATATTGCGGGGACGGTTTATGTTGGGGGCTTAGATTTTAGTAACAGAACTTCGGCAATGACTTTGTCATTGGCTAGTGGTTTTACTTTACCATATTTATATGTTGGTGGAAATGTTTCTTTTGGAACTGCAGTAATTATAAGCTCTAGAGTGTTTATTGTTATTGTAAATGCAACAGCAAAAACTATTTCTGGAAATAACCCAAATTTAACTGCGCTTTCTATAGTAAATAATTCCCCTGCAACATTATCAAATGATTTAACTTTGGCTATTTATGGGCAAAACGGCACTTCACAAGCACTTGCGGGGTCGTTAAACTTAAATGGCAAAACACTTACTGCTTCTTTTAATAATATGTGGGGAGGAGTTACCTTCAATGGCGGAACATTGTTATCTAAGGGGGTAACTTTTACTACAAACGACGTTAATTTTGTTGCGGGTACGGGTGGTGGAGTAATAAAAATAACAGGCAGTTCTTCTGTAGATTTTTTTAGTACTTACAGCCCCACGGTACTTGATTGCACACTTGAGTACGCTTTAACGGGCGGCCAATCTTTAGTATTAAACGGTGACGCTACATTTGCAAACATAACAAACTCTACATTTCCAGCAAGTATAGGTTTTTCTTCTGGCGGTACATTTACGTTTAATAGGTTTAGTTTGCAAGGCAGCCCAGGAAACTTAGTTACTTTAGGGTCTACTAATTCCGGTCTTCAGTATATATTGTCAAAACCCAACGGCATAGTATCATCTAACTACTTATCCATTAAAGACAGCATTGCTACAGGCGGCGCAGTCTGGTACGCGGGTTCTAACTCTGTTGATGCTGGAAATAATACAGGTTGGATATTTAGAAATGCGTCTAATGGCGGCATGGCCATTTTTCTACCATGATCGACCCGATTACCGCCTTTGCTACGGCCCAAGCGGCCATCAAGGGAGTCCAAGCTGCCATTAAAATGGGCAAGGACATCGGAGCCATCTCCGGCGATTTGATGAAGTTTTTTGAGGCCAAGGACGTTGTTGCCAAGGCTGCATCTGAGCCCAAGAAAGGATTTGGTAAGTCGGACACAGCGCAGGCGTTTGAGACGGTGCTACAAGCCAAACAGTTGCAAGACGCAGAGAACGAACTGAAGCAGCATCTAATTTGGTCCGGCCAAGCGGAGGTGTGGCAGGCTATCCTGATGGAGCGCAACAAGATCGTACAGAAACGCAAAGCGGAGGAGATCGCTATGGAGAAAGCTAAGGCTAAAAAGAAAAAAGAAATTGAAGAAGCGCTGGCCCTACTGTTTTACATAGTTGCCGGGGTCGCCCTAATTGCACTTGTAGCGTGGGGCACTACAGAGTATGTTGACTTTATGAGGAAATAAAATGCTACTTGACTCTATCCTTGGGATTGGTAACAAGCTGATTGACAAGCTGATTCCTGACCCAGAAGCTAAGGCTAAGGCCCAATTGGAATTGGCGACCCTTGCCCAAAACGGTGAACTGGCCAAAATGGCTAACGAGACCGACATCTATAAAACGGAGCAAAATAATGTTACTGACCGTTGGAAATCTGATGATGCAGCTGATAGCTGGCTTGCTCGCAACATTCGCCCTCTTAGTCTTGTCGCTATTTTTATTGGGTATTTTCTGTTTGCGCTTATGTCAGCTTTTGGTTATAACGCCAATGAAGGATATGTTAACCTTTTGGGTCAATGGGGTATGCTCATTATGTCTGCTTACTTCGGTGGCAAAACGCTCGAAAACATCATCGCAATGAAGACAAAATGACTAACCTAACCGAACACTTCACCGTCGAAGAGCTGACCCACACCGACCACCGTGAGTTTGACAACACCCCCAACCGAGACGAGTTTGCCAACTTGCAGCGACTTGCCGAGTTCTTGGAGCGGGTCAAAGTGGCGCTTGGAGGTAAGCCCATCATGGTCAACTCTGCTTTCCGCAGCAAACAGGTCAACGACGCCGTAGGCTCCAAAGATACCAGCCAGCACCGGCTGGGCTGCGCTGCGGACCTTCGTGTTCCCGGGATGACCCCGGACGAAGTGGTTCGCACCATCATTTCTGCCAAGTTGCCATTTGACCAAATCATTAGGGAATTCGATGCTTGGACGCACATCAGCGTACCAAATTTGCCAACTTCTGCGCCAAGGAAGCAAGCACTTATCATAGACAAGGCAGGCACTCGACCCTTCGCCTGATTCGTGGGAGAATGAGGTATGGCGCTTAAAAAACTTACGCTCAAGCCCGGGGTCAACCGCGAGAATACGCGCTATACCAATGAAGGCGGCTACTATGAATCGGACATGGTTCGGTTTCGCCAAGGCACGCCTGAAAAAGTAGGTGGGTGGGCCCGTATTTCTGCCAATACGTTTTTAGGTGTCTGCCGGTCTTTGTGGAACTGGGTAACCCTCACAGCGCAAAACCTAATGGGTGTGGGTACTAACCTTAAGTACTACATTGAGAACGGCGGGGCCTACTACGATATCACCCCCGTGCGGGCTGAAGTAACCCTCACCAACCCGTTTACCACGGTAGCGTCGTCCAAAATAGTCACCGTATCAGACATCTCGGGGGGCTACATAAATGGGGCGTTTGTTACCTATACAGGGGCTACTGCCGTAGGTGGGATTACGATTAGCGGCGAGTACCAAATTACATACATCGCTGGGAGTTCTACCTACACCATTACTGCAGCGACTGCAGCAACTTCTGGGGCTACGGGTGGGGGTACGGTATACGCGGTGTACCAAGTCAATCCGGGCCCAGCATATGCCGTTCCGCTAACCGGTTGGGGTTCAGGAACATGGGGCTCAGGCACATGGGGGAATAGCGCATCTGCAGCGGATTCATTGCGCATCTGGAACGCCAACAACTTTGGGCAAGATTTGTTGTATGGGCCTCGCGGGGGTCCGCTGTACTACTGGCCTGCTAGCGTTGGGGTTTCTGCATCTACCCTGTCTATAACGATCGCTAGCCCCGCAGTTGTAACTGCAGCGGCGACTCTGCCTGATGCTACTGCCATCCAGCTTCAAACTACTGGGGCACTACCCACGGGGCTTACCGTTGGCACTACGTACTACACCAAATACTTAACAACAAATACCTTTAACTTGTCGTTAACTCCCGGCGGCGCAGCTATCAACACGTCTGGCACACAGTCAGGCGCAGCAAGCATATCCCCTCGAGGCCTGCTTGTGTCTAGCCTTAACGGTGCGCACTACGTACCACTGTACCAAAACTATTTTCTGATATCCGATGCAAGCCGGTTTGTGATTGTGTTTGGTACCAACGACTACAACAGCACAACACTAGACCCCATGTTAATCCGCTGGTCAGACCAAGAGTCTACCGTGGAGTGGTATCCATCAGCCACAAACCAAGCGGGTAGCCTGCGGCTATCGCACGGGTCAAAGATCGTTACGGCCCTACAAAGCCGACAAGAGATTGTGGTTTGGACTGACTCCTCGTTCTACTCTATACAGTATCTAGGAGCTCCAATCGTATGGGGTAGCCAGTTACTTGCAGACAACGTGTCTATTGCTAGCTCTAATGCTATGGCGGTAGCCGCCAACGTAGTGTATTGGATGGGTGTAGACAAGTTCTATAAGTACGACGGTAAAGTGGCTACCTTACGCTGCGATTTGCGCCAGTTTATTTACAGTGACATCAACCCCGTGCAGTTTGACCAAGTGTATTGCAGCACTAACGAAGGCTTTAACGAAGTCTGGTGGTTTTACTGCACAGAAACGTCTACGGTAATTAACCGTTATGTCGTCTACAACTATGTAGAGGATGTTTGGTACTATGGGTCTATGGCACGCACCGCATGGATAGATACCGGGCTGCGTAATTATCCAGTAGCAGCTACGTACGCTAACAACCTTGTAAGCCAAGAGTTTGGGGTAGACGACGGCACCGGCGCAGATTTGGTGGCTATGAACTCGTTTATTACCACCTCCCAGTTTGACATTGACGACGGCAACAACTTCGCGTTTATCTGGCGCATGCTACCTGACTTGACGTTTCGAGGGTCCACTGAGGGCACTACGCCTAGCTTGACTATGCAGTTGCAACCGCTAAAAAACTCTGGCTCAGGGTACAACGACCCCAAGTCTGTGGGTGGGACTAGCGCAGATGCTACTCAAGCCGTTGTTGCAACAAGCACCTACCCCCTAACAGCTGACCAGTTGGATAAGTACAATGGGCAGGTAAATATCCGAGTTCGAGGCCGGCAGATGTCTATGAAAATTTCATGCAACACGTTAGGTACCCAATGGCAGCTAGGTAGCCCGCGCATCGACATTCGCCCTGATGGCCGGAGGTAAGCATGGCACAAAAGAATGCCGTAGTCCCACGGCTACCCAATGCCCCAGACGCATACGATGCGTCTACGTTTAACCAGTTAGTGAACGTATTGCGGCTGTACTTTAACCAGCTTGACAATGCAGGGCCAATATCGGCGGCTACACAGTTTAATGGTACTTCAGTGGTTGCAGGTCTGAGCTTCCCACCAAACCCCGGGGCGACTACTCCTAGCCTACCTACCCAAGCAAACCTATCCGCGTTGCGTGTTGGGGACATCTACTACGACACCAGTGCCAACAATGTGCTGAAAGTGAAGGTTTGATATGGAACGCATGACCCCACAGAACATTGTTAAAACGGAAGTTGAACGCACAATGCCTAATACGGATTGGAAAGTTGTGTACGCGCAAATTGTTGCTATGGTTAAGCAGCCTGTGCACCGCATATTTCGATCTAACAACACGCTGTTTATTATTACTAACAATGGCGATCACACTGCTGGGGTAATGATGTGTGTAGCAGACCCAATACCTACAATCCCCAAAAGCATCAAAGAGTTTTGCGAGTCAATGAAGAAATGCGGGTTTACTGAAATTCAATTTGCAACTAAACGCCCCGCAATATTTCGCATGATTGAACGCGCCGGCTATAAAGCCCAAGTATTTCCGGGCAATAATGGTGCAATGGCAAAGGTGATGCTGTAATGTGCTTTTTAGCTGACCCCCAATACGACCTTGTTGGTAAAGCCAGTGCCGGCCTTGCGGACCTTAACCATGATGTAAATGCATCCCTTGCTAGGTTAGACAGCAACTTGCACCTTAGCGACACGCTTACAAACATCGTCAACAACCCCCTCCCCGCAATTGAAACCGCTGTACTTATGGTGGCTGGGGTTCCACCTGAAATCGCGAGCGCAGTAGTTACTGCAGCTAATGGGGGTAGCATGGAGCAAATTGCTACTAGTATGGCTACGGCTTATATATCAACGAATGTAGGCGATGCTGCGGGTACCGCATTTAAATCATCAGACTTTGCTGCAAGCATAAGTAAATTTGACCCTCAATTAACTAAAGTTCTTACACAGACGGTAACTAGCGCTTCTGGCAGCGCTGCAGTGGCTGCGCTAAAAGGCGGTTCTTTGGGGGATGTATTATCTGCGGCAGCTAACTCCGCTGTAAGTTCCTATGTAAGTACAGCACTAACTAAACAACTAGGACTTACCGACCCTAAACAGCTTAATACGAAAGTTACACAAAACGCCATAGCATCTGCTACGAACGCCATCCTTAAAGGAAAAGATGTTGGTAGTGCGGTATTGTCGTCCGTAACGTATACCACTATGGCCGCTGGTATACAAAAAGGAGTAGATGAGTTAGCGGCAAATTCTAAGACTATTAAGACTTTACAAAATAACTACAAAGATGCGCAATTTGAGTTAAACGACTTTAAGACTCGGCTATTAGATAAACCGTACCAATATCTTAAAACGTCATACGATAGCGCGGTAGCTGCGCGGAGTAAGCTTACCGAAGCTGCATCTACTTACAACGATTTATATACTACATATAAAGCTAAATATGACGCCGCTAGTGTAGCAACAGGCGCGGACCGAACACGACTAGTCGCAGAAGTTACAGACCTTGAGTCTAAAGTACTTAACCAAGGGGACCTCGTACAGCAGTACCAAGCTAAAGTCGACACCACAGACTATAGATACAACCAAGCGTCAGACTATTACGCCCCAAGAAAAGCCGAGTACGATGCGATGGCCGCAAAACTAGACCCAATAATTGAGCAGATAGACGAGCTAAATGCTAAGCAAACAAATCTTGTTGCTGACGTAACAAAACAGACGGGCGACTTTGAGGCAGCGGCGGTAAAAGATACAGATAATATGATGGCGCAACTGGGGACCGCCGCTATTGACCAAGCAAAAACTGACCTTGCAGCATACAAAGTTGCGCATCAAACTGCCGATGAAGTTAAGGAAATATTTACCGAGCAGTTAGGACGTGAGCCGACCGCTGATGATCTAGCGGTAATGAAAAGGTATGTCAATAAGTCTGAAGACGCTGTCAAGGCCGCAGCTGCAAAGTACGACGCTAAATATACGGACGCTACAGAACTTAACGATATTTTAAAATCCCAGTTTGGGCGAGACCCAACCGCCGACGAACTTGCGGCTATGCAACCCTACATTGGAAAGTCCGAATCTATAGCTAAAAGCAGGGCAGCTAACTATGACAAACAGCATACCGACCTTGGGGAAGCTACTCAAATACTTACAGCCAAACTAGGCCGTGCTCCAACTGATGCAGAGCTGGCGGGAGTACAGCCGTACTTAAACAATAGCGAAGATAGATTTACGCAGTCTGCGGGTAAACTTATGGGGGAGTATAGGGCTGCAGATGTTAAAAATCAGTTGGATGCAGCATTAACTCCTCCGGTTGACACCGCCGGTTTGCCGGCAGTTGCCGTAAATCTTGCACGGGTAGGTGTAAAAGAAGCGGCTCCAACAATATTGCGAGTGGTTCGCAATGCCGCCAACGATTCGCAATACGCCCTCCCCGCCGCTAAAAATTGGCTTTTGCAAACGGGAGTAACTATTGCAGAGCTTGCAACAGCGCTAACCCCACAACAGTATCAAGATATTTTTAAAGACCCTTCAAATCCTTGGGACCAAATAACTGCCCAAAAAACTGGGTTTAATCCCAATAAATTTGTGCCTCCCAATAGGCCAATTACACCTACACCTACACCAGCGCCTACACCTACACCAGCGCCTACACCTACACCTACACCTACACCTGCGCCTAAGACAGAAGAAGAAACACCGCCAGTACCTACACCTACTCCTACTCCTACTCCTACTCCTACCCCTACACCTAAGCTAGAAGAAGAAACGCCGCCAGTAATTACAGAGCCTACACCTACACCTAAGCCAGAAGAAGAAACGCCGCCAGTAATTACAGAGCCTACCCCTACACCCGCGCCTAAACCAACGGTTGAACTGCCACCCGTTACGGTAACTGCCAAACGAGAAGACGACCTGCCGGTAATAACGGAAGCCCCAGCCACGCCTACACCTGCGCCTAAGCCTACACCCGCGCCAACAGTTGCGTTGCCGCCCGTTACGGTAACTGCCAAACGAGAAGAAACACCGCCGGTAATAACGGAAGCCACACCTACACCTACACCAGCGCCTACACCTACACCAGCGCCTACACCAGCGCCTACACCAGCGCCTACACCAGCGCCTACACCAGCGCCTACACCTACACCAAAACCCGCGCCTACACCCGCCCCTGCCTTAGATACCACATACACGCCGCAAGGAACCCCAGTTGACATTCATGCTAACGATATGGTGACTGCTGGAACTGGGTTTGACGTATCGCAGGCGTTTGACCCGCATTGGTTTTCATCTGACTGGCTTAAAAAACACTCGCAAGCTAATACAAACCCCGTTAAAATTGCTTCCGGCGGCTACCTAGACACGCTGATGGGGCAACCTACGTCCTTTGAGGACCTGCTACGCACACTAAGGAAATAATATGGCTATGACATACGACCCCCTATCGGACTCGTGGTACGACGATGGGACTGACACACCCAAGCTTACTGCTGACGAAATTGCGGCATCCGATGCATCTGTATACCCGACCTCTGGAGTGGTTGCGCCCCCACAAGCTATAGCAACAAACTATTTAAATAAGTTGACCGATGCCGCAAGTAAGGCAATTATGGACCGGTACACCAGCGCAAATGGGGCGGTTAACTGGGGGAATGTAGCCAAAGATGCCGCAACTGCGTACATGGCTACTCAAAGTCAAACGCCCAATAAAAAAGGGTACAACACCCCTATCCCGCAGTTGGTCATGCAACGCCAGCAGATTAACTATAACGACCCCAACCGCCGTCCGGGGTCTAGTGGCCTGCAGTATTTCACCAACCCTAAGTATGTTATGGAAGGCGATGCTCCCACAATGGCCGCAGTAAAAGCCGCCGATGACCAGCAGGCTCAAGGAATTATGGCCGCGTACACCCCTGCTACGCCAACAGTAAACCCCTATGCAGGCAAGACACCTTTGGCATGGGCAGCGCCTGCGCCCGTAGCCCAACCCCAACAAGCCGCTCCCGCGCAGCATCTGCCTGTGCCGACGGCCACACTTCCCGGAGAACAAAAGATGGCTACTGGTGGACTTGCCTCCTTCGCTGAAGGCGGCGCTAATTATTTGCAAGGCTCTACCGACGGTATGGCCGACAAGCTCAACACATCTATTGATAACCACCAAGCCGCTAAGCTGAGCCATGGAGAGTTTGTAATCCCGGCAGATGTTGTATCGCACCTTGGCAACGGTAACTCCGATGCCGGCGCACAAAAGCTGTACGACATGATGGCGCGTATTCGCAAAGCCCGTACCGGCAACCCCAAGCAAGGCAAGCGTATCAACCCCGACAAATTCATGCCCGGTGGTTTGGCGCAGTACGCCAGCGGCGGTGCTATTGCCTTTGCCACAGGAGATATTGTTCCCGCAGCTGCAACTGCCCCCGCTTCCACGTCGTCTTCGGATGTTTTGTCTGAGTGGGCGGGCCCAGCGGTGTCTGGCATGTTGTCCAAAGGGTATGCAGCGTCCAATGCGCCCTATCAACAATACCAAGGCCCTCTGACTGCTGGCGCGTCTGACCTTCAACAGCAGGCGTTTGCTGGGGCTCAAGATATGGCTAAGACCGGCTATACCCCCAACACATTTACCAGCGGTACTTTCGATACCAATGCGGCCAATCAATACATGAACCCGTACCTGCAGGCTTCGTTGGACCCCCAGTTGAAAGAGCTGCAGCGCCAGTCGCAAATCAACAACATGACTAATGCGGGCAAACTGACTCAAGCGGGTGCGTATGGCGGTAGCCGTCAAGCTATTCTTACTGGCGAAGAGAACCGCAATCTGCTGGACAAGTCTCAAGGGCTTATTAGCTCGGGCTACAACACTGCGTATAACAACGCGGCCACCCAGTTTAATGCGGACCAAAACCGTAACCTTGCTGCCCAGCAAAACACTGAAGCCTCCCGCCAATTTGGGGCCAACAACGCGCTACAACTTAACCAAAACTTAGAGAATCAAGGCAATATCCAACGCGGTATTACTAGCGAAGGCCTTGCTGCTGACAAAGCGGCGTTTGAAGCCCAACGTGACAACCCACTTAAAATGGCACAGTACCAAAAAGACTTGCTTACTGGCTTGCCGATTACTACGACTAATAAAGATGTAAACACCTCGGACTACACTAATATTTTGGGTAAGCTCAACGATTTGAATACGTTGTACGCGAAACTGAACCCGCCGAAGTAAGGAACTATCATGACCATGAATTTGATTCAGCAGCAGACCGCCGCTAAAGACCTACCCTTGCAGTATCTGCAGCAAGCGGTAAATGGCCAAAACCCTAACTTAACTCCGTGGATTGCCACGGCAGAGCTGCAACGTCGTACTACGATGGACCAGCACATGCAAAAGCCGCAGGGGCCAATGCCCACTGTTAAAGATCAGGTAGAGCAAAAAGCCGGCCTCATGGCTACGCAAGCCGCGCAGCAGGCGCAGGGTGCCCAAATGCAGCAAGCGGCTATCCCGCCCGGCCCAGTGCCCGCAGGTGTGCCACAGCCTGAAGCTCAACCTCAACAACCGGTAATGGCCGCACGCGGCGGGCTCATGAACGCCCGCACTAATCTGCATTTTGCCAAAGGCGGAATTATGGCGTTTGCTGGGCCTAACGGAAGCGATATACCTAATACGGGCTATGAAGCTGATACTGTTTATGATCCTGTAACGGGGCTACCAATTACAGGAGGGGCACCAAGCGACAACGACACAACTTTACGTGAGGCTATTACACACGGCTTGGGGTTTACAGATGAAGCTGCGCACCAAAAAGCTAACCGTAAAACGCTTGAAGCCCTTAATGCACGCTCCGCTTCTCCAACAGCTACAGTAAGCGCAGCAGCTCGCGCAGACGACCGCACGGCTCGCCCGCATTTACAAAATCAACCCCCCGCTGCGCCTCCCGCTAAACGCCCGCCCGCAGGTAACCCCCTTGCCGCTGCAGCTGCACAAAAAGCGGCGTTAACCCCTACAGAACCTGAAGAGCCAAGTCAGTTTAAAGACGCCGCGCTTAAGTATTTAAATATGCCGGCACCGGATACGTCTGTACAAAGCGCAATAGCCCAACAAGATGTGCTTGCAAACCGTTATGGAACCGCCAAGCCGGTTGGTGGCGCCCAAGAGGCCTATTGGAAACAGCAGGACGCGTTACAGCAACAACGTCAAAAGCAAGCGAAAGACTTAGCTTGGTCGGCCTATGTGCAGGGTACTGTTGGTACTCCCGGGTCTGGCGCGTTGGCGTACGATACTACTATGGCCAATGCCGGAAACCAAGCTGGAGCCTATTCAGAAGCGCGGCTTAAAAATATTGCGGACCTTGAGGCCGCACGCCACAACCAAGCAATGGCACAGCAGACCGGCGCTCAAAGTATCCAAACCGCAGCTCAAGCCCGCGCTGCAGAACAAGCCAAAGGCCAAGGGCAAGTTGCTATACAAGGCTACGACGCTCAACAACAGAACGCTACGCAGCGCTACACCAACGCGCAGACCAACGCTACCAACCTTAAAATTGCCCAGTTGCAAGCACAGGCGCGTAGTACTGAGTTTGGCATTCAAAACCAGCAGATGGCCCTGCAAAACCTTAAAGCTATCGCGGCTACCGCTAAGTCTGATGTGGATAACTTCCGTGCACAATACGCGCAAGCTTATAAGATTATGGATAAGACTGAAATGGCCCGCCTTGACCCCTACGTAAAAAATGCGGAAGCTACATTCAATGCTGCAATGCAAGCGCAAGCCGCCGCTTCAGGGGTCAAACTTCCCGAACTGCCGGCGCAGCCAACTACAATGGCTCCAGATCGTGCGTCTCAATTTAAGGTAATTCGGTAATGCCTACATTCAAAGTCCAAGCTCCTGACGGCTCTATTCTTAACATAGATGGCCCCGCAGATGCAACGGACTCTGAACTGCAGCAGATAGCCGCGCAAAGCTGGACTCCAAAAAAACCTGCCGGTATCCTAGAAACCGTCGGCGCTAACGTGGCTGGCGGTCTGGGCAGTCAGCTGCTTGGTGCGGGGGCTGCGGCTACAGATTACGCGGGGCTTCCCAGTGCCGCTAAGTATTTGGATGAAAAGCGCAAGGCCGTTGAAGAGTTTCAACAAAGCCACGGTGGGGACACTACGCTAGGGCGCATCTCGTCTGGGGTAGGCGGGTTAGCCCCTGCACTGCTTATGCCTGAAGCTGGGATACTGGAGCTTGCCGCTAACGCAGGGTTGTTTGCTTTGCCCGGTTTCCGTGACACCTATAAAGCCCAAACAGAAGCTGGCGCAAGCCCTACGGTAGCTGCGGAGCATGCGGTAGCCGATGCAGGTTTGATGATGGTCGGCGGGCGTTTGGTGTCTGCGGGCGGTAAAGCCCTACCCAAATCTTTGCAAGCAGGTGAACGATTAGCCCCACAAGTAGCACAAGCGGCGGGCGAGGGCGCAGTGTTTACGGCGGGCAATTCCGCGATCAATAAAGGTATTGACGTAGCCAACCAAAACTTCACAAATGACAAAACAGCTCCGGGCTCTGAAAACGCGCCTTGGGTAGACCCGCGTGCAATGGCTGAAAGCGCGGCTTCGTTTGGTGCTCTGCGAGGTATTCACCGCGCGATTCACGGTAAGCCTGCGCCTACTACGGAACAGCCTCCGGCTACTCCCCCCGCTGATACCACAGCTCCGCCACCGGTTACTCCTGCAGCACCTGCAGCTCCGGCTACAGCGGATTATGCCACGCTGTTTGAAGCCCGCGATCGTGCGCAACGTGCGCCTAAGAGCCCTGAGAACGACGCCAAAATTGCTGAGCTCACCCAACAAATGGAGACCGCTGCGGAAGAGCCTTCTCCCACTGCAGCCCCGATACCCGAGCCAACTAAACGTGTTAAAACTGCGCCGGTAAAAGCAGCCCAGCCTGCGGAGGTAACGCCCCCCGCAGATACCTCGGGGTTAAATATCCCTAAAGATATGGCTCCCGGGGCTATGGAAGCTCCCCCTGCCGCACCTACAAATACAGGCCCCACAGCAGCTACGGTTATTACCGCTAACGATATCTCCACAATGGCCGATAACGGCGGCAAGCCGCTGTCTAAAGCTAACCAAAAATGGTTGACGGAAAACTTACTAGGTAAGACTTTTTCTGATGTTGTTGACCTAGTTAATTCCAAACCTGAACTACTTGAACGCCGTGGAGTTGGGGATGTTTTGGCCAGTATTTTTCACATGGTGCACTTGGAGAATTTACATGCGAACACCGAACCCGCTAAGCTTCAGCCAACCACTGGAGCCGGAGGACGTGAGCGAGGCGTGGGAGTATCTGTCCAGCCTACCGAAACTGTTGGAACAAAAGAAGAAGCCCCCACCGCCGCCGGAGCACCTGAAAAACCTAGCGGACAGCGACTGGTTCCTGCTGAGCAACCTACTACTACAAGAGATGCACTTAAAAGAGCACAGCTTAATCCACTAGCAGAATTGCCACCGTTACCAGAACCGCCAGTACACCCCAATGAAACACCTAGAATTAAAGCGCCAGTTAGTGAAGTACCTGCTGCCCCTGCCGCTCCCGTTGAGCCTAAAACTCCCCCTACTGCGGAAACTTCTAAAGTAACTGCTGAAACTCCAGAACAAGTCATTGCCCGCCAGCAAGAGGCGGAAGCCGTAAAAGCCAAGCTAGCGGAGCAGGCAGCTGCGTCTGCCCAAGCCAAAACCGAACCCACAAATCGTAAGGTAGTCCCCGTACGCGGTGAGCGCCAAAGCTGGCACAGTTTTGTTGACGAAGCAAAAGCAGAGGCAGAGCGGCAAATAGCTGCTGAAAAACAAGGTACTGGGGTTACTGACGTATCGCAATATGTAGGGTATGAGCCTAGAGAGAAGAGCGCCTTTGAGTTGGCAAAACAGAAGTACGATGAGCTGTCTCCTGTAACTCAGCACGTTTTGAATGAGCGTGCGGCAAATGCCCAGCGTATGAAAGAGGCTTCAGACAAGCGAGCTGCAGAAGCTGCGCGAGCTAAAAATGAAACTGAAGCTGCTAAAGCAACTGAGAGCGAGCTAACAGACATATCAAAAACCAAAGCTAAAGCGCAGGCCAAAGAAGCAAAGCAAGAGCAACAAGCGGCTGAGACAGCGGAGCCGGGCCAAGAAGCTAAGCGCCGTGCAGGCGCGGTTGACGTGGTTAGTAAGTCTCGCGAGATCATCGGTGCCTTGCAGGAAATCATCAAGGGTAAGTTCCCCGAAGGTACCAAGAAGGATGCGCAAAAGCACCTCGAAGAAATACTTCGTGCCGCTAAAGCGGGTGAGCACCCTGAAAGTAGCCTTGAGCCTGCGTTCCACTTTTTGGTGGAACAAGCCAGCAAACCGCGTTTTGCACGTACGCTTGAGAAAGTCCTGCCGTCTATTGGCAGGGAAAAAGTCCAGTCCGTTGTAGATACCCTAAAGTCTCGGTGGAAAAATGCGCCAGACGTTGTGGTTGTTGACAATATTAAAAACCCCTCGGTACCGGAGGCGTTACGTAAAGCCGATGCAGAAGCTCGAGCCAAGGGAGCCGAAGGCGACCCTGCGGGCGTATTCCACGATGGCAAGGTCTACCTTTTTGCAGACCACATAACCAGCCCTGAGCACGCGCTCAGAACTATGCTCCACGAGTCTCTGGGACACTATGGCCTGCGGGGCGTGTTCGGCAATGACTTGAACCCCATACTGGACCAAGTGCTGAAAGACCACCACGCCGCCATAGACGAGATTGCCAAGAAGTATGGTCTGGACATGACCGACCCCCACGATGCGCAAGAGGCTGCGGAAGAGTTTTTGGCTAACTTGGCACAAACCCGACCCACTATGGGCATCGTGCAGCGGTTGATTGCAGCTGTGCGTAACGGCCTGCGTCGCATGGGTATGGACGTGAAGATGTCCAACAATGACCTGATTGCCAACTACATCCTGCCGGCCCGCAAGTTTGTTGAGAACAGCCGTATCGACCGCGCTGTAAATGGGGAGACTCGTTTTAGCCGCAATGGTGCACCGGACCCGACTGACCAGATTTTTAAAGACATGGGCCGCGAGGCACCCAAGGAAGATACGCGGTCGTATGCTGAGAAGATCAAGGACACGCTTGCACCCGCTGCAGATGCTCTGAAACCTAAGGATGGCGTGGGGCCCATTGGGCGTATAGTGGACGCTGCGATTGATATGCTGGACGCTGGGGCTCCGTTGATGCGGTCTATAGAGCGCGAAGTTCGTGCGACCTTGCCAGAGACCGAGGCTAACCGGATGTTGACCGCAATAAGCTATTCTCAGACTTCGCATGACGTAGGTGTGGGCACTGCGGCTATTGATGCCGGCGGTTTGAAGTACGACCCCACCACGCACAAGTTTAAGACCGAGGACTCTAAATACAACCGCAAAGCGTTGAACGCGGTTTACAAGGAAATCATCGACCGTACCGGTAAGCCGCTGTCTGAAGTTCGTGCCAAGGTAAGCGCTGCACTGGAATCCAAACGTATGCTGGCCTTGTTTGATATGCAAGACCGTATGTTGGCTGAAGCCAATACCCTAGAGACCGCTGGCAAGACTCGAGCCGCTAAAAGCTTACGAGAAAAAGCCGACAGCTACATCTTCCACATGACCCGCGATCAGGCTACCAAAGGCATGGAGTTGTACAAAGCGTGGCCAGAAATTCAAAAGATTGACGATATCAAAGAGGGCATGCGGAAGTGGGTGCGTTCGCTTATGGAAGACAGCGGGGTGTGGTCGCCCGAGTATGGCCAATGGATGTTGGACAACGCAGAGTGGATACCGTTTCAACGCGAGATGGAAAACGACGATACCGCCTCAGGCTTTACTTCGTACGTACGCGGCCTGCAGGTTAAGGCTAGGGAGCCGGGGTTCAAAGGTTCTCTTAAAGATGTTCACGACGTTATGGACAACTTTGAAAAGTGGACGTTGTATAGCGTTAGTCGTAGCATCAAAAATCAAAAGTCTGCGGACCTAGCCAAAGCTTCACTGCAATATTTACCTCCGACTGAAGCTAAGGCGGTGATGTACGTTAACCCCAAAGCGGCCAACCGTACGGTTTCGTATTTAGAAAAAGGCAACCTTAAGTACGTTGAGTTTGATAGCGCGGCTAAAGCGGAAATCTTTAAAGGTAACCCGGCCATGGCCTACGCTGCCCTGCCGTATGTCAACGGGTTCGTTGACGGGTTTAATAAAATTTTTCGTACCAGCGTGGTTAACTCGCCGCTGTTCCCAGCTATGCAGCTATCTATGGACGCTATGTCGGCCATCTACATCTCTGGGTTAAAACCTAAGTATGCGTTCTCTATCCCGTACAAAGCGGTAACAGAAACCATCAAGACATTGCGTGGCACCAGTGAGGCGCATAAAGAACTTAAGCGTTTTGGTGCTGTTGGCGTACACGACTACAACGCTACGCTGTCTAGGGCAAATGCCGAGGTGGAAGCAGGGCTGAAGCGGGAGAACCTGTGGGAAAAATACAAGGGGATGATGCACAACATCAACTTGGCTACCGACAATGGCGTACGCCAAGCGGTGTATTTGGCTGCTAGGGAGTCTGGTCTGCCTGAGCATATTGCCGTGGAGAAAGCGTTTGAGATTATCAACTTCCGCACGCGGGTAGGCAACGCTGGGTTGGCGGCTTCGGCACGCCATGTAGTGTTTATGAATTCGTTCTATGCAGCTAGCCGCGTAACTCTGAATCTGTTGCGTAAAGGAGACATTGCGCCCGCTGAACGTGCTAAGGCTCAAAAGACGCTGCTTAGCAACCTTGCGTGGATTGGTGGTATCTCTGCGATCAACGCCATGATGAACACGGGTGACGAGGACTACGAGAAGCTGAGCCGCCAGCAGCAGGCTAGCCGTTTGACTTTGCCGGGCCTGCATGGCTGGGGTATACCGTTGCGTCCTGACGCGTTTTTGTTGGTTAAGATGTTTGCTGAACAAGCTGTGCGGCAGTCGACCGATGAATACGCAGATGACCCCGCCAAACTACGTACGGTGCTAACTGATGCGTTGGTTAACAACCTGATTGGCGGCAGTATTCCAGTTGAACTACCTGAGAAGCTGGCTGTAGAGTTGGAAGGCAACTACAACTTTTTTGAAGAGCGGCCTATCGTCGGGCCGGGATTAGAGAAGTTGGAAGGTTGGCGGCAGTATTCGCCTGAGACTAGTGAGTTTGCCAAAGGGGTTGGCGCTACTAGTAAAGACTTGGCTAAGGCTGTGGGGAGCACGTACACTGGGCTGTCCCCTATGAAGGTAGACCACTTTATCCGTGGCACCTTGGGCTCGTTTGGCGGTATGTTTTTGCTTGGTACCAACAGCCTCTTTGGTAACCGCCCTTCACGGTCTTGGCAAGACACCATTGCCACGTTCCCGGGCTTGAGCCGGGTCGGCGTTCGTGAGTTTGCTAACGAGACAGCTACAGATTTCCATGACTTGGCAGAGCATGTGGACGAGGCCGTAACTACTGCTAACAAACTGCAGGCTACGGGACAGTTTAACGACTACCAAAAATACATGGATGAGAACCGACAGAAGATTCGGTATGAGGGCTACGTTAAAAATATTGAGAATACCCTTGGTATCTTGCGTAACCAGATTAACCGTATTGCAGAGTCGGACTTGCCCCCTGATGAAAAAGAATCTCGCATACGGGAAGTCCAGATACGGCAACAACGTATGATGCAAAACCAAGAGCAGTACCTTAAAAAGATTCGTACTGAAGCTTTGGTCCGCCCCACAGGCATCTTATAGCCGCCATACCCTAACTCCGTAGCGCCCGTACTCACAGCGGGCGTGAAGTTCAAACGTGTAGGGCAAGTCTGCGTAGGCATCCTTGAGGACTGCCTTGACTTGCTTGGGTGTGGCTGTGGTTGGTACAAAGAACGAGGTACCGGGTTCCAGCTTGCGCCAGTCAAGGAAGTAGTCCACCCCGTAAAGGGTGAACGTGTCCGGTATCTCAGGGGTCGGTTGAGAATTGCGCGGCATTTATGCCCAATGCCTTAGCGTCGAACACGTAGCAGCGTGTCAGGATACCCGCCATGCCACCCACAGCACCAGCGCCAATACGTAGCGGGTTTGACTTGCCGTCGTGTTTCATAAATTTAGCCGCATGCAATCTAGCCAGCGCGTCTTTAACGTCCACTTGTCGAGCTGAGAAAAACTTGCGGAATTCACCCGCCGGTATGGCCAACTCTTGGGTGTCAGGGTAGTAACGTAGCCGCAGAGGGCCTGTTGGGGATAGGCTTGGGGCTTCCGGTGCACCGCTCTTGCTTACGCTGTTGGCCACCAGTGCGTTGCGCACATTCTCATTCACGTAGGCAGCTAGCGTCTCTTGCGCCACAACGTCAGCGTCGTTGCTGGACTGTTGGATGTTGAGGCGGTTCTCTTCAATTTGGCTCAGCAGGAACTTGTAGATACGAGGTATGTCAATATCGTGCAAGCCAAGCTTTTGCGCTATGAGCCCACCTGCCATCATTATGGCCCCCAAGCACGAGTAGAAACGATCGGAGGCGTTGAGGTTTAAGTCAGCGTCAATCTTAGCCTGCATCTTAAGCAATAAGTTTACAGTTTTCTCTTGGTTCTTAACTACGTAGTCCATGTAGATCGGGCCGGCTACACCATAGTTGTGTTCTAGTTGACCAAACACGGCGTCAATCTCTGCTTTGGTAGCACCCGTGTAACGAGCCACTAGCATTTCAAAGGTTCTACTCAACTCAC
>Ga0304728_1001029_pt1 | contig 21082 bp, 29 predicted proteins | sample C_130625_MF_Meta_FD_190476 | JGI IMG/M metagenome (GOLD analysis project Ga0304728, IMG submission 190476) | Freshwater microbial communities from Lake Croche, Canada to study carbon cycling - C_130625_MF_MetaG (v2) (version 2) | ecosystem: Environmental > Aquatic > Freshwater > Lake | place... | reverse complement strand
CAGCTCCGGCAGGGCGCAGCGACGAACTTGGCAAACGTCGGCACGACGCAGCAAAACGCGGGCTACCAAGCCGGCGAGGCGTTGACGAATATCGGCGGAGTGCAGCAGGGATTCAGTCAGCAGCAGATGGACGCAATCCGCAACCTGCCGATAGAGCGTCAGCAGATGATTGCCCAAGCGCTCGGTCTGAATGTCGGCGGCGGTTCTGGTCAGCAAAGCACTAGCAATTCGACCAGCACTGCAAGTGCGCAGGGCACGTCAGACAAAGGCGTGTTTAATTCAATGCCTTTCCCGTTCAAGTTGCCGGGGTAAGTAATCATGGACTTTCTCAAAGCAATTGCCTCGACCGTTACCGGCGCAGGCGCCTACGACGAGCCGGTCGACGCGTTCAAGATGTACGCCCCGCCGTCTCTGTGGGACGCCTATACACCCGACCAGCAAGCCGCATACGGCCGGCAGATTCAATCGCAGCAGAGATACCTGAACGCAGACCTGCGTCCCAAGTACCAAGACGTGCAGAAAGGTGTCACCGACGACTACGTCAACCGCGTCACGATGGACTCGACTGAAGCGTTGAAGAAAGCGCTCGGCGACGCGACGGGATTGGGCCAAGGAGTTCCTCCCGTGTCAGGCGCTCCTGCTGCTCAGGCTCCGGACCAGAGCGTCATTCGAGCGCAGGCTTACCGACAACTCGCCAACGTGTTTGCCGGGAAGGGTCTAGGAGACAAGGCCAAGCTGTACCTTGAAATCGCCGACAAGCTAGACCCGCGCGAGACGTATGGAGGCGTTGAGACTGTCATTAACCCAGATACCGGCAAGACAGTTTTGGCTCAACGCAGCGATCGCGGTGGACTCAAGCAGATCAACGGGTTCTCTCCCGTGCCAGATGCGCTTCCGTCGTCAATTCGCGAGGCAATGGTCTACCTGGGCATTCCGCTTGACACCGACCCGAGATCTTTCACGCCAGAGCAGCGCATCGCATTGGAGCGAGTGTCTGCGTCGCAGCGTGCTGCAGGCAGCACAAAAGTCGCGGTCAATACAAGCGACCCGAGTGCGGTTGCGTTAGCCGGCGTTAACTTAATGAAAGACTACTCGTCGCAAGTTCATCAAGCCGGCGACCTTGAGGTGCCGCAACGCTATCGTGCGCTGCAAGCGGCAATGGGCGAAGCGACCGCAGGTAATCCGTCAGCGGACGGCGCAATCATTTACAACGTGGCAAAGATCTACGATCCGACTGGCGCGGTCCAAGAGGGCGACAAGAAGACGATTGTCGGCGCAAGGAACTTGCCAGAGACCGTCAGGGGCATGTTTGAGCGTTGGTCGAACGGTGGCTCACTTACCGAAAACGAGCGCAAGCAACTGTATGCGGTGGCAAGCGCCACGGTGAAATCTAGATCTGAGCTATCAGCGCAGCGCGCTAGAACTTTTGCGGGTTACTCGCGAGACCTGGGCGGGAACGGCAGCAACATCGTAGACCCGTACGCAGGTATTCAATTTGGAGGTGGCACTGCCCCCAAGCCGATAGCCGTCCCGGGCGGCGCGCCCCCGCAACAGCCAAGCAAACCGCTCGGCGCACACTTTGGCGGGCGGTGACATGGCGGACACGCTCGGTCTTCAAATCAAGTCGGCCCGTGAGGACAACCACCCAGACGCCGACGTGCTCAACTATGTGCTGCAGGCCAGGCCCGAATTGCGCGATTCTGCGCAGTCGGCGATCGCCGACGGGTACAGCGCTGCGGACGTTCTAAACCACCTGCAGGAAAAGTACTCGCCGCAAGGCGCCGACGCTGCGCAGCGCTCTGCCGGACTCGCCACCAGGACGATGGCGCTGCCGGTGGCAGGCGCAATGGTAGGCGCTGCGATGGGAGCACCCTTTGCAGGCGTTGGAGCGGCCCCAGGCGCTGCCGCAGGGTTTACTGCGGCCAGCCTTGCTCCGATGATCGCCGACCCGCTGACGGCCCTCTATAACAAGCTGAGTGGCTCGAATGTCCAGATGCCGAGCGAGATGCTGGGCGACCTGATGACCAAGTACGGCCTGCCCACGCCGATCACCCGCAACGAGCGCATGGCAAGCGCGGTCGGGCAGGGCGTCATGGCCGGCGGGGGCGGTGCGGTAGCGGCGCGGAGTCTGCTGCCGCTGACCACTAGCGGAAGCGCCTCCAGGGCGATCCTCGACGGGTTGTCAAAGGCGCCCGTCACGCAGTCCCTGGCCGGCGGTGTCAGTACGGGTGCGGCGCAATACGTCGCGGAAGAGGGCGGCAGTCCCATGGCGCAGCTCGGCGCCGCGCTTGGGGCCGGAATGATCGTGCCAGGCGGTGGAATCACGGGCGCGCCGCAGGCGGCTGGCAGGTACGCCGCGGGAGTGGGTAAGGCGGTTGTCTCGCCGTTCACGCAGGCGGGCAGGGAGGCGATCGCCGGAGGCGTGTTGAACAAGCTCTCGCAGAACCCTGAGCAGGCGAGGCTGGCAATGCAGAACTATGCGCCGACGGTTCCTGGCTCGCGCGCTACGACTGCAGGGGCGTCTCGTGACCCTGGGCTGATGTCTGCCGAGAAGGCAATCTTCGGTGCGTTCGACACGTCTGGGGATCTGGCGACCCGAGCGTCGGCTAACAATCAGGCCCGCATCGACTACCTCGACAGAATTGCGCGCGATCAGGCGGCGGTTGACTGGGCCAAGCAAAAGCGCGCCGACGTGACCGGGCCGATGCGTGAGGAGGCTTTCTCAAACGCACTCCAAGTTCAGAACCTGCAGGCGCCGATCATCCGCGAGATTGACCAAGTCATGGCCGGCCGCAAGGGCGCCAGTGAGCCGGTGCAAAAGGGCATGACCTGGCTGCGCGGCAGACTGAGCGAAGCAGGCGATGACCCGGGCCGGCTGTACGAGGTCCGCAAAGATGTCGCTCGGATGATCTCGGGGCAACTCGAAAACGAGTACCCCGGCGTGCGCGCTGCTGCTGGCGAACTCAGGAACGTGCAACGGGTCATTGACTCGACCATTGAGTCGGTCGCGCCTGGCTACCAGGACTACATGACCCAGTTTGCCAAGTCATCGCGGCCAATTGACATGATGGAGCTTCTGCAGACCCTGCGCAGCAAGTCGCTCGCGTCAAGCAAGAACTCGGTGACCGACGCCGACGTGCTTGGCGCTGCGGCGTGGACCCGTACGATGCGCGCCATGGCCGATGACATCTCGGACACTCTATCGCCGCAGCAGCAAAAGATCCTGCGCAACATCACCTCAGACATTGACGCAGGCGTGGCCCCGCAGAACGCAAGCCGCACGCCTGGCAGCGACACAATCAAGAACATGTCAATCGCAAACTTGACGGGGCGACTGCTGGGAGAGAAGTTCGGAAACAATACGACCGTCCAGCAAGTCGGGCGCGCGCTTGGATGGTTGACGACGGCGCCCGAGGATCAGGTGCGTCGGCTCCTGATGGACGCAATGCTTGACCCGGTCCTTGCCCGTGACTTCATGTCCAAGGCGACCACGACGACAGTCGGCAACTTCTCAGCACGCCTGCAGGACCGGGCAAAGACAATGGGAATCGCTGCAGCAGCCGGCACGGGTCAAGCACAAACCAGGCGCACGCCATGACAGTCAACCAGGCCACGATTGATCTGATAAAGCGGTTCGAGGGGCTGCGCTTAAAGGCGTACCCAGACCCGGCGAGCGGCGGTCGTCCGTACACGATCGGGTACGGCACGACGAAGTATCCGTCGGGGCAGCTCGTTGCGCTGCGCGATACCTGCACCGAGGCTCAAGCGACGCAGTTCTTGTCATACGACGTAGATAGGTTCGCAGCACAAGTCGCGAGGCTTGTTACGGTCAAACTCAACCCTAATCAGTTCGGCGCCTTGGTAAGCTTTTCCTACAATCTTGGAAGTAATGCACTCGCCAGCAGCACTCTGCTGCGCTTTGTAAATGCCGGCAAGTTTGCCGACGCCGCTGGCGAGTTCAAAAGATGGAACCGTGGCGGGGGCGTCGTCATGCCCGGCCTGGTGCGCCGGCGCGAAGCCGAGCGTGCCCTGTTTCAGACTGCCCCCGCGCCCGTACAAGCCGCTGCTGCAGTAGCCGCGGTCAATCTACCCACTGACGAGGACAAGCCAATGCTGCCGGTTCTAGCTGCCCTGCTACCCACAATTGTCGGGATGATCCCGACCCTGACAAAAGTCTTCACAGACGGCACCTCGGTCACCGACCGAAATGTCGTCGTCGCCCAGCAAGTCGGCGACCTGATCGTAGAAGCGACCAAGTCAACGAACCTGCAGGACGCGGTAGAGCAGATGCAGAAGGACCCCGAGAAACTGCAGGCCGCGACCGCCGCAGTGCAGTCCCAGTTCTACGAGCTGATCGAAGCCGGCGGCGGAGGCATTGCGGGCGCCAGGGAGTTCGCCTCCAAGCCTGCAGGCAACGTCTGGCAGAACCCGGCGCTGCTGGTGACTGCTGCGCTCTTGCCATTGCTGTACGTGACTATCTGGTACGTCTTTCAGAACACCGAGGGGTTCTCCAACGAGGTCCGCGCGGCGATCGCCTCATCGGTGGTGACGGGCGTGCTCGGTAGCGTCGTCGGGTTCTGGTTGGGAAGTTCGTTCACGGTCAGCAAGTCCCGCGGTCTCGGAGCCGAGGCCAGCAAATGAGCCGCGGCAAATCCGACCAGATGGTTGCAGTCCACTGGATCGATGCCGCAATGAGCACCAACCCGCACTGGCAAGAGGGCAGCACGCCGACGGCACCGAAACGCAAGGGGCACATGGACTGCGTCACGGTCGGTTTTATGACGCACCTGGACGAGGACTGGTGTCAGCTCATTGCGACCAAGACAAAAGGCGGGCACGCGCACCTGACAGAGATCCCGGTTGGGATGATCAAGCGGATCGACATTCTTGCCGTCGCCGGCAAGATCGGCGGTTGAGATGGTTGCTCGAAAAGTCGATGACCAAGCGCTTGTCGAGGCAATCAAAATCACCACCTCGCCGACCGAGTTAGCCAAAATTTTTGGCGTGTCGATCCGGACGATTACTGCTCGAATGAGGAACATTGGCGTCCCGCCGCTTGCGCATCGAGGAGAGGCCCGACTGACGCCGCTCCCGGTTACGCACGAGTCAATTGGCAGACTGAAAATCGACCTGCAAGACGGGCGCATTGTCGTGTTTTCGGATGCCCACTTTCAGCCAGGTTGCGTCTCAACGGCTAATCGTGCGCTGGTCAAGATGCTGCCGGATTTAAAGCCGTCTGTCGTTGTCTGCAACGGCGACGCGTTAGATGGCGCTGGTATCAGCCGCTGGCCCAAAATGTTCGGCAGTGAGCCTCCTAGCCCCGCTGCTGAATTGCGTGCGGTCGATGAGCGCATGGACGAAATTGCAAATGCGGCCAAAGGCGCTAGACGTGTCTGGACCCTTGGCAATCACGACATCCGGCTGCACTCGTATATACAAAGTGCTGCCCCTGCTCTCGCAGACATGGACGCGATGGACTTGCGCAAACTGTTCCCGCGCTGGGACTTTGCTTGGTCGCTCTGGGTCAACGACAGCACCATCATCAAGCATCGTTTTCGCGGGGGAATGTATGCCCCGGCTAACAATGTAAAAAATTCACTCGGCCATTCTTTCGTAACTGGGCACCTTCATTCATTAAAGGTCATGCCGTTGTCGAGCTACGCCGACAAGCCAACGGTGTACGGCGTCGACACCGGAATGCTTGCAGAACCCGAATGGGAAGCTTTTTCGTATCGCGAGGACTCGCCAGCAGACTGGCGCAGCGGGTTTGTGGTGATGACATGGAAAGGCGGAAGGCTGTTGTGGCCCGAGGTTGTCAGCGTGATTAGCGAAGGCCGCGTCGAATTTCGCGGCGAGATATTGGAGGTTTGAGATGGCAGAAAAAATCACCGGCCTACTGGGCGACTATCGCCCGGTCAATGAGCGGCTCAAGGACGTGCCAGGCGCCGTGCGCCGGTACATGCAGAAGTCCCTGCTGCTTGATCAGCCGGAGATGACCGGCAGCGAAACGGCCGCGGACATCGCGCTGGGGTTCGTGCCGGGGTTGGGGACGGCCATGGGGGCGCGGGACTTTGAGCGTGCTCGGCGTGAGGGCGACGGGCTGGGGATGGCGCTTGGTGCGGTTGGGTTGCTGCCGGTGGTTGGCGGGGTTGGGGCACTTGCAAAGAAAGGTGGCAAGAAGGTTGCAAAGGTTGTCGAGGACGCCTTGCCTGACGAGCTGAAGAACTTTGGCAACAAGCAGGTGCAGGAAGCCAGGACGCGAGCTAAGGTCGACGCAATGGCGAACCAAGCTCCGGTCGAAAACCCACGGCCGGCGCAGCGCGGTGCAGTTGAACCGCGCAAGTATCGAACAATGGCGCAAGAGGAAGGCGACGATGCCGTACTGCGCGCGGCCACAAGAGGTGAGCACCTCAGAGACGACGGATCTGGCGGGTTAATTGGTGCGCCCAGGCACATTACTCGCGGCAGTAGCCTGGGCGCATACCGTCGGCGCATGGACGACCAGATCAAAGAGGCGGCAGATGCGGTTGGATATGCAGAGCGAACTTACGGCGACGAAGCTAGGGTAGGAACTTGGTATCCGCGGGCAAAGCAGGGCATGGCAGATTCAAGCCTTCCAAGCCAGATTGACACCAACAAGGCTGCGCATAGTGTCTACAGCGCAGGAGTGTCGCCAGAAACCGAGCTGGCGTTTGCGTTAAAGCACGGCAACAGTCGCGCGATTGGCGACCCTGTCATGGCTTATCGAACAGCCGCAATGAACAAGCTGGATGACGCCGCTGCTGCAGGTGTTTATCCTAAGCTCGCCGACAAAGTTTCGGAGTATGGGGAGAAAATCGATCCTCGCGTTCCGATTGGCGGCTTGTTCGGCGTTAATGATTTCCGAAATGCGCAAGGGTTTGAGTACACCACTCCAAACGGCGACCCGTGGAAGGGGGGGTCACCGCAACAATGCACCCGTTTATGGACGCCGAGACGGCGTTGCGCACAAAACGCGCCGCAGAAGGCAGTTTTGGCGGGCTTGATAGTTGGACTGGGTCGCAGCTTCAAGAACTGCCATGGGTAAACATGAAAGCCCAGGACTTCTACGATCGAGGGTCAAGTGCCACCGGCAAGTACGGCGCCAAGAATTTTGCAGGGGGCAAGGCAGAGGCAATCAGTAACGCGCTGATCGACGCCAACAACACGATCGCGGACTATTTCCCAAAACACACCATGAGCCTCACAAACGAGGACGTGCCAGGGTTTGTGACAGGGCATCGCTCTGACATTCTGAATGCGCCGTTTGATGAGAAGAAAGCCTACGCCGATTCCGCACGATGGACGCGACCAATCAATGAGCCGTCACCGATTGGCATTGGGTCAGGAAACCGTGACGTACTGATTGACGCGGTCGGTCTGCGCCAAATACCGGCGGTCGAGTCAGTCGGCAACTACTACAACTTGGCCGGCCTGCTTGAGCAAAACCCGATGACCATTTCGCGAGTTTTGTCTGACTTTGAAACCGTTCCTGGTAAGCCGGGGAAAGACTTTGTTGGGCCGGCGTCGCCGAACATCGTACAGACCAATCAGGTTGCGCCTGGCACTCAAAAGGCACTTGAAGCGGTCCAAGGGTTGCGCGGCCTGCTTGACGCCCAGGAATTTTCTGCAGGCAACTTGCCGGTCACCACCCAGTCAAGAAAAGGCAAGTCGAACGTGCTTGTCGATACGGGCGGCGTGCAGCCTACCGTTGCACAGATGTCCGCGCTCGATGCCCTTATGAAAGGCACGCACATGGATGTGACTGCTACTGACCGCGGGGTTAACCTGCTTGGTCTAAGCGAAAACTCAATGGCGCCAAGCAAATTGATCAAAAAGCAAGGGCAACAGATTCAAAACATTTTTCCGGGCGCGTCATTGTTTCCGGCAGGCCACGAAGGGGTGTTCGTCCCAGGTCTTGGGCCAGAGCAGTTCACGGGGCAGTACACATCGCAGGCACTGGATCGGTTCAAGGATTTGCCAGTTGTGGCAGACAAGATCCGTGCAAGTGACGACGTGACAAACGTGCTGCGCGAAAAGATTGCCCGAGACGAAGGGCACCCGTTGGCACGGGTCGACCTTCAGAATACCCGCAAGTTCTTTGCCGATGCGGACTGGCCTCGAGCGGTTGACATGATGCGCAAAGGGGCGACGCCTGCAGCAGCTCTTGCAGCGCTTGGGTACAGCATCAACTCGATGGCCGAGGAGCGCCCGCCTGGGTTGCTTGCGCCCTGACCACGGCGACGTACCGGGCCATTCTCAGACAATCCTGAAAGCACTCCCACCAGGCCAGCCGATCACAGTCTGGTGGGAGTAGGTGCCACAGAGCGTCGTTCTCGTCTGCCTGGCCGTGCATGACCTGCGCAGCAGTCCATGCCGCGTGAGCCAGCGTGCCGCGCACCGGCGAATACTCTTGAATGGAAACGCCGCCGCGCGGGCGTCTGTGCATGATCGAAACGTGCGCAGCGTAGGCGTCAGGACTTTCCCGCTTTAGCCTGGCAAGCGCCTCTTCGACGCCAACCCCGCCGCCCGGGAGGCGCTCAAACTCGTCGGTGTTCATAAAGATTTCCGGTAGAACGGCGCAGCCGGCACGTCAGCCGGCTGAGTCGGGCGCGGCGTCTTCACCGGCTTGCGCATCTGGCCGAACGGCCAGGTCGGGTCTTTTTTGTACATTGTCACGCTCCAATGCCGCCGCAAAATCGCGAATCGGCTGATGGTGCTGCGGCTGCGCCCACACTTCGATTGGTCGCAGGCCGGCGGCACGCAACCGCGCGCGGTGCGCGGCTACGCGGGTTTTTGAGTCGCTGGGGGTGGGCTTCATGCGGCGGCGGCTGAGTTTGTAAAGGCTTGTCGCACCTTGCTTGCGGCCTGGCGCATTGATCGAATGTAGGCCATGTGCGGATGCGGGCCATCGATTTGAATGTTGTCTTTTGCAATGTCAATCAGATTGTCAATCTCGCCGTCAATAGCATCGACCCACTCTGGCTGCACATTGACTTCTCCGCCGCGCGGCGCGGCAAGGAATGCGTCCGCAAACATTTCGGCTTGCTTCTTGGTCAGATCGTAAGACTCCTGAAGGTCTGTCTCGTCTCGGATAATGCAGGCTTTGTGAGCAATCTCGCCGGCCTGCAGTTCGGTAAATCGGATTTTCATGTCTGTCTTTCCTTCATGCGCCCGCGCGAGGCGGGCGCGGTTGATCAGTCTGCAAGCGTTGCGCCGTTGGCGAGGTAGTAGTCGACTTCATCAAGGGGGACGGACACAAACCGATACCCCATGGCATGTGCCGCGCTCCCTTCGGGAATGGTCAATGCACGGTGCTTCACGCCCAAGTCGCTGATGTAGTTGACGTAAGCCTGCACAGGTTTAAGCGTGGCGTGAATCGGTTCCACGGAAGCGGTGGCCCGCTGGCGTTTTACGGTGTTGGTCAACTCTTTGTGCATGATTGTTGCTCCTTGTTGGCGCCGCGACGTGCAGCGCATGACCAGATATTGCGCCGTTACTGGTAACAAGTCAAGGGGTGAGTGCGATATTCTTGCGAAAGGATGCAGAAAAATGTGTCTAGATGACTCCGCCGAATTTACGCCAGACGCCCGGAGAGCCGCGCCAGGCGGCAAATTCATTGCCCGCCCGGGGTACCAGATAGCATAGCTTTATCGTTTAATAATCAAATACTTGCAGCACTTATGCACAGTTACGGCGTAACACGCTGGCGCTATATAAAACAAGGACATACAATCCGGCACAACATGGCATTCCGCCAGTTTTTACGCCGGGGGACTTGAACAAAAGCACAACAGTTCAATACCCGCAGGCGTTCAATTGCATTACGCCAAAGGGAAAACGTGGCATCGATCAGACGAGTGGGAGATCAGTGGCGCGCAGAAATTGCTCGGGCCGGCGTCAGAGAATCGAAGCGATTTGAGTCAAAGCGCGAAGCGGAAGACTGGGCGATCGCGCGTGAATCCGAGATCCTGAGCGGCGAGCATCAGCGCACGAGGCAGACGCTCGCGTCCGCGCTCGACAAGATCGATGCACGCAACAAGACGGACGCTACGCGCGCACGCATCGCTCGCCGATATTCCTGGGCAGATACCCGACTCGATCTGGTCACGCCGGCCACGATCGCGGCCTGGCGCGACGAGCGGCTGCAGGAAGTGTCAGCGTCGACCGTGCGTCGCGAAATGAACTACTTGGCGTCGGTGCTGAAGCGCGCCAGGCTTGAATGGGGATGGATCTCAAAAGACCCGCTGGCGGGCGTCAGGAAGCCCTCAGACGCTCCGCATCGCGAGCGACTGATATCGACGCAGGAAATCGACGCGATGCTCGTGGCGCTTCAATACGCAGGGGAGGTGAAAAGCGTTGCGCACGAGGTCGCGGTCGCGCTGCTGCTGACAGTCGAGACCGGCATGCGCGCCGGCGAACTGACGGGGCTGCAGTGGTCTGATATCGACGGTCGCGTCGCACGTTTGGCAAAGACAAAAAACGGATCGAGCAGATCAGTGCCGCTATCGACGCGCGCCGAGCAACTGCTCGATGTGATGCGACGCAAGCGTCTGCTGCACGTCCGTGGCGAGGTCGACTCGTCGCGCGTTTTCCACATTGACGCCGGAGAACTGTCTACGATCTTTCGTCGCGCCAGGAAAGCGGCCGGCCTGGGCGACTTCCGATTTCACGACGGGCGCGCAACCGCCGTCACCAGGCTTGCGACCCGTCTGTCGATTCACGATTTGGCGCGCATGATCGGTCACCAGGATCTCAACTCGCTGCTGGTCTATTACCGCGAACCTGCCGAGTCGATTGCGGACAAACTCGGCTGACGCTTGCGCCGCGCTGCAGGCTTGACCTGCCTCGATTTCAGCCAAGCATCGAAATCGTCCTCTGACCATCGCAGCGCGGTGCCAAGCCGGTAGGCCGGCGGAAAGTCGCGGCGCTTTGTGAGGATGTCGCGGACATAAGTCTCGGCCATCTGCAGGCGCGCCGCGATGTCTTTGCATGTCAGCATCAGGCTCATGATCAGTAGCTCGGGTTGCCGTTGTCGTCGTCCGGCTCGCTTGCGACACTCTGCCCGCGAATCGCTTTCGCGCAGTCCATGCAGCCTTCGTTGTAAAGGTGCTGCGTCCAGCTCGCGGTTGTGCTTTCGCACAGCCTCGCGCACGCCTCACGCTCAATCAGCACCGCCGACTGCACCGCATACAGATCAACCACCGGCTCGGCCTGCTTAACTGGCTTTTTGCACGATAACAGCCGCTGCGTTAGCGTGCATTGGTATTGAGCAATAGCAATCTGTGCGGCGTCGAAAATGACATCAATCGTCGCAAGCTCGCGCTGCTCACAAACCGCCGCAATTGCTCGCAATGCGCTCACAAGATCCGTGTTGGCCTGCTCCGGCTCGGCCTGCTGCTGGGCGAGGGCGGCGCGGAGGACGTTGATGGCCGAGGTTACAAAAGCTGGGTCGGTCAATCGAAACGCACATCGTTGCAGCGTATACAGCGCCTGCCGCGCTGCTTGTTCAAGTGTGCTCATTGCATTCTCCTACCTGGTTGATCAGAACGGGACTTCGGTCTCGAGCAGCGGCCCGAAATTAAGCGTCAGATCCGCGCGCACAGGGTCGTAGTAACGCGCCGCAGGCTGGCCTGCGAGTTCGTCTGACCCGTAGACCGGGACACCTTCTAAGGCCGGCGCCGTCTCGCGCGGGCCATGCACAAACTGCTGCCCGCTAGGTTCGTGTTTGAGGTGCAGCCAAGGTGACTCGTTCGTGCCAGCATCGAGCACGATCGAGTCACGAAAAAACACCGGCAGAAAGACGTGACTCGGGCAGGCATCGCGGACGTGCGCGTTCGGCACGCTTGCCTTCCATTTCGCACAAGACCAGTCGCCGTCGGTGCCGCTCAGGTCGGCGCTTGATGCGAAGCAGGTCCTGCAGTCCTTGCGCGGCATGACCGCCTGGTGGCAGATGTCTTTGTAGTCGCAGAATTTGCAGGCAAAGGATGCCGGGTCTTCGCTGATCCGCTCGGGCGGTGCGGCCGACGTGATGATCGTGCGGGCCTTTTCGAGCAGTGCGTCGCCGATCGCTTTGTCGGCGACGACGATTTCGCTGTAGATCGACTCGTCGTCCTTGCTGACCGCAAGATAGATGCCGCCCAGCAAATCGAACTGCTGCATGTAAACCTGCATCTGCGCAAAGTGCTGCGGCTTGTGCTTTGCGACGCCGTGTTTCTGTAGCGCCGCAAACGACGACTTGTTGTGCGTCTTGATCTCAAGCAGCATGGGCTGGCCGATCTCGATGATGCCGTCGGCGCTGCCCTTGTAGTGCCCGCCCAGCTCGCTGAAGGCGATCTGCTGCCCATTAACGCGGTCGAGCACGCTGTAGCCGGCTTTGCGCAGCTCAGTGATCAGCCGGTCCTCCTCGCGGTGCCCGGTCTCGAACAGGCGCAGCATGCGGCCTGGGAACTTTGCGTCCTGGGCGCCCGTGAACTGATACCAGAGCGCGCGCGAGCAGGGCGTGCCGATGACCGACCCGCCCAGGTACGTGCGGCCGGCACCCGAGCGCGACTCGTGGACCTTGTAGATGGCGCCTGCGATGTCCAGGCGCTCGAGGTCGACGCCTGGTGATCTCACTTCATCCATGCCGGCTTGCCTCCTGCGGCGGGGGCGGGAGCGGGCGCTGCGGCCTGGACGGTGCGCGGTGCGGCCGGGGCAGCAAGAACGCGTGCGCTCTTGTAGTCGAGCACGCGGTTGCGGGACGGATCTTTCGTGTCGATGCCGAGCTTCACTTGGATCTGGTGGCCGAGAAACCCGTCGGTGTCGACATCCTCCGGCGCCTGGCCGATCGCGGTGGCGATGCGCTTGAGCTGGGCCAGGGCGATCTCGCTGGCGCGAGGGTTCGGGTTGTCAAAATTGAGGTTGTCCCAGACCCGTCGTGCGCCAATGGTCAGCTCGAGCGCCAAGTACTGGCCGTTGCCGGACTTGGTCGCCTTGATGTCGTTGCCGGTGATGTCGGCGACGTGCCAGCCGGGTGCGATCGGCTCGTAGGATGAGGTCTGCTGCTGTTCTTCAATGTGTGCGAGGTTCAGTTTCATGGTCAGTTCTTTGTGGTTGAGGTGATTGCGGATTGCAGTGCGTCCCAGGTCATGGGGATTGAATCGGGAAGTGAGAAGCGGTTCTTCGCCATGTAGGCCGGGCGCTCGCTGGTGTAGAGCAGGCGCTCGCCCGTGCTGATGCCGCGGGCGACGGTCTTGTTGAAGCCGACATCGCTGTTCTTGACGACCGTGCGGTAGTTGCCAAACAGGACGGCGTCTGCCCACTCGCGGATCAGGCTCGAGCTGCGGTCGGCGAGCTTCGGCTGGTAGCGGTCGAAAGGCTCGGTCTCGGGCGAGTCAAAGCGCTTGATCTGCGAGTGCGCAATGAGGATCACGACCATGCCGCGGGCGGTGCGCAGATGGTTGAACCCGGCGAGCAGCTCGCGCCATTTCTCGGCGGCAAGCACGGCGCCCTTGCCGTATGCCAGATCTTTCGCCTCGTACTTCTTTTCGATGTCGCTGGTAATGAGCTGGTCGCACCAATCGACTGAGTCGAGCACCACCGTGCTGTAGTCGTGCTTGTCGTCAAGCGCTGCGATGGCGCTCGTCACGTCGTCAATGCTTGAGGCCAGCGGGAAGTGCGGCACGTCGATTGACCCGAGTCCGTCCTCGGTCTGAATGAAGATGGGTGCGGGGGCGCCGGCTGCGAACGTTGTTTTACCAATGCCCTCGACGCCGTAGAGCATGATCCGCGGCGCCTGCATGGCGGCTTTCTTTTGGATGGATGAAAGATCAAATGCCATTGTCTGTTTTCCAGTTAAGGCCGCGCAGATGCCGCGGCAGCAGTTTAAGGTTATTGCTTATCGTTCGGTTAGAGGTGCTTACGTTCATGCGCGCACAAGCAAGCGCGCGGTCGATGCCTGTCGCCTTGCGGGCGATTGCGGCGAGTGCTGTTGCGCGCTGCTTGTCTGACGGGTCGAGTGCCAGCTTGGTAAGCGTGCGCTCGAGGTCGTCAATCGGCTGATCCGTCTTGCGGAACAGCCAGGGGGAGTCGATCCGTGCATAAACATCGAAGATGGCCCAGTCGTCTTCAATTGGCGGCACAACAATGCACGTTCATGCCGCGTGCCTGCAGCGCCTGCAGAACGCTGACGGCGAACAGGGCGTCGGTCGCGGCGCACGGCAGCATTGCAAGGCTTGCCATGGCGCGCACGCCGGCCTCGCTCTCCGCAACGATCGTCACTTGGGCGGTCAGCGGGGCACCGCGGGGGTGAACAACCCAGGACACGTCAGTCATCGCTGTAGTCTCCGACAAAGAAGTCGTCGGGGAGCTTGTCGCACTCAATCGCCGCGTGCTCTTCTGCGAACTGGACACGTGCCGCGGGCAGGGCGCCGCCGGTGATGACGGCGTGAATCATGCCGACCCGTTCACCCAGCCAGCACTCGAACTCAAGCCAGGCGGTGGCCTGCTTGGCGGGCCACGACAGATTGATGTCGACGATCATCTCGCGATTGTCAGCGAGCGCAGCGACGATCTCTTTGGTTCGCGTGGCGACCCAGTCATCGCGGCGTCGATCGACCAGATCGGCCCGCTCTTGGGCACTCAACATGGCGCGCATCATGGGCGCACCACCTGGGCCGTTAGTGAAGGCTTACCGGCAGCGGGGGGGGTTACTGCTTGCCAGTCGGTAAGTAAAGCGATCATCGCGACCGTATAGCCGGCTGCGATCACTGCAGTCAGAGCGAACTTGATGCCCGGGCCGTCTTTCTTTTCCGCGGGCCAGTCTGCGTATGGCCCGAACGCTTCTTTAAGCGTACGGGCCTGCCTTTTTTGTTGCACCGTCGTCTCCCTTGGTTTGCCGCGAAGCAGCAGGAAGCACGACTGTAAAGCAAACCTTGCGCAGTGCCTAGCTTCTACTTAACTATTTAGGACTAGGCAAAATCAAAAAGATGTAAAAAATTCCGATCGGTACGACTTACACGGCGGAGTTACGTGTTCTTCCAGATCTCGCGCTTCAGTTTGGTGATGAACTCGTCGCGGGCGGCGCCTGCCGGGGGCAGCGTCTTCCAGATCCAGGCGGGCATGGTTTTCTCGTAAGCGCGCAAGTCGTCGATGCTATCGAGCAGCACTTCGCGCAAGATCGGCGGCAGCGCGCTGATCGTATTGACGATCGAATCGTCCGGAGTGTTCGACGCTGCCATAGCGGCGGCGCTGTCCTCAATCAGGAACCAACTAAGCGGTCGCCGCGTGAGTTCGCTTACCTGGCGCAGGCGGCTCATGCCCGGCTTGGTTAAGCCACGCTCCCATTGTGAGATCGATGCGCGGCTCACGCCGAGTTTCTTTGCGAACTCGGTCTGATTCATTTTGTTGTCGAGGCGCGCTTCTTTCAGACGGAGCGAAATCTGCGCGTTGTACTCAGGTGAGATGGGCATGTCTTTCTACTGCAGTTGCTGAGTTGCCGTTGTACTTTGTAAAGCGCACCTTGTCCATCGCCTGTCTAGTTAATTCGGTAACCGTCTGTCGGACTTTGCCTTGTGCTGATAAAGTGCAAGCATTACTTGACACAGAGGTGGCAATGACTGACTTACCGATGATTGCATTTCGGCAGGCGATCCAGCTTGCAGGGAGCCAGAGCGCGCTTGCGGACGAGCTGGGGATAACCCGACAGGCGATCGCGCACATTCTTCGCCAGGGGCGCGTGTCGCCGCGCGTCGCCTGTCAGATCGAGGACCTGTACGGCGTGTCCCGTGAGGTGCTGGCGCCGCATACGTATCCGCGGGCCGAGTGAGGCGTGAATGATGATTCACACCTCTACATTCCAAGACCTGAAGGCCGGCAAGATCGACGCGATGGATGTCAGCCCTGAGCAGTTACTGGGCTGGTTCCAGAACCCGATGCGGGCCGCGAACAAGCAGTCGCTGCGCCTGCTGGCGCTGCGCCGGTTCGGCGACGTGCGCAGCGAGCGCGGCTCGCTCAGGCACGACGCGAACGTGGTCTCGGTGACCGGCCTGACGGGCGACTATGACGCCGGCAGGGTGTCGATCGACGAGGCCGTCGGGATGCTCAAGTCCGAGTCGGTGCGGGCGATGTTGTTTACGTCGCCGTCGTCGACCGAGGCGCGCCCCAGGTGGCGGGTGCTTGCGCCGGTGTCTGCAGAGTGCGGACCCGACGAGCACCTCGAGCTGATGGGCAAGCTGAACGCGGTGCTGGGCGGCATTCTGGCTTCCGAGTCGTTCACTTTGTCCCAAGCGTACTTTTACGGCAAGGCAGATGACGCGGCGCACTACGAGACGCGCGACACGCTGCATATGAACCGTTGGATCGATCAGGTCGACATCGAGCCGGTGTTCCCCGCGGCGCGGGTGTCGGCGCCGGTGCCGGCTCATGCGGCAGTCGCGCCGGACGCCAGGCTGCGGACCGGGGAGGGTAGGCGCGAGGCGCTCAAGTCGTACATTGCGTCGGTCTCGGCCCGTGGCCTGGGCAAGGTCGAGATTGATGCGCTCGTGCGGGTTTACGTCGAGCAGCACTTCGATGCGTCGGACCCAGTCGACTGGGCGAACGTGGCCGGCATGGTCGAGTGGGCCGCGGCGCGCGACGCGTCGAGTCGGGTCGATGTGACCCGTGCGGTAGTGCTGGACGAGGACGCGATCGCCCCGCTTGACCTGGCGCGGGTGATGTCTGTCGACCCGCCTGAGAGGCGGTGGGTCTGGGACGACTGGGTGCCTCGGGGGTCTGTGACATCGCTATACGGGGCGGGCGGTGTCGGGAAGTCGCTCATCTCGCTGCAGATGGCGATATCGGTGGCTGCGGGGTTGCCAATGTTCGGCAGGCAGACGACCCGTGGGAGGGTGCTGTGCCTCTACTGCGAGGACGACGCCTCGGAGCTGCACCTGCGCATGCGCCGCATGGCCGGCCAGATGGGGGTGGATCTTGTGGAGTGCTCCGGGCTGCAGGTTGATGCGCGTGCAGGCAAGACGAACGTGCTGGTCGAGGCAGACGATGTCGCGGCCCAGGTGCGGGTCGGCAGGCTTTTCGGGAGGGTCGACGAGATGCTGGCGGGCGGTGGATATTCTCTTTTGGTATTGGACAATATCGCGCAGCTAATGGCGGTCAATGAGAACAAAAGGCCGATTGTTACTCAGGCGGTGAATGTCCTGACGCAGTTGGCTATTAGCAGGGACGTTGGGATTCTTTTATTGGGGCACCCTGCGAAAGGTATTGGGAGTCAGTTTAGTGGCTCGACCGCATGGGATGCGGCGGTTCGATCCAGGCTTATGCTGGAGCGCGATGAGACCGACGAGGATCGATTGATTCTGCGTAAAGCAAAGGCTAATTACAGCCAATTAGACGAAATGCAATTGCGGTATGACGCAGGCGCATACGTCAGGACTGACGGGGAGCACGCCGGACCCGTCGAGGTAGAGCGCGTGGCGATCGCCAGGCGGGCTGCAGAGCGGGCGGTGCTCGTGGCGATCGGTGAGCTGCGGGCGAGGAACTATGACGAGTGGCCGACGGGCAGCGCGACCTCGCCTAGGTACTTGCCGAAGCTGATGGAGCGTCACGCGATGACGCAGGACATCCGGCTGACCGACCTGGCCCGTGCGCTTGGCGGTCTGATCAACCTGGGTAAGGTTCGGCCGACGACCGAGGTGAACCCGGCGAGTCGGAAAAAGTTTCACTCTTTGGTGGTTATGTGATGACCCGTTGTGGGTGTGTCGGGGTGCTGCTGGGCGGTTTGCGCCCGCTTCTGCGCCGGCTTCAAAAGGTGGCGCAAAAAGGTGGCGCAAAACGGGAGCAGACTAGGTGCGACACCTACTGCGCCAGCTCTTGCGCTACCTTACCCCCCCTCCTGTAAGGAGGGGGTAAGGGAGCGCAATAGAGTTGGTGGGCGATTTTTACCCGGAGCAGAGCAGGACGGGTAAGCCGGCGCAAGGTGCGGCGTGGTTGGCAGGCATTGCGTTCGGCGTGTAAAGCGGTGCTATGCTTTGGACTCAATTAATTCGAGGGGTTTGCATGAACGGCATGACGGTTGCTGAGATGGTCGCGGCCAGGAACGGGTTGGACGCTGCGATGGCGAAGGCGGCGGCGGATACCGAGCGCGCTCGGGTTGAACTGGACGAGGCGATCGAGCGCAAGGTTGCTGAGACCCGCGCCGAGGCGCTGGCGTCGATGAAGGCGACGGTCGAGCTGTACGGGTTCAAGGCCGAGGAGGTGTTCGACAAGCCGTCGCGTGCCGGTCGCAAGGTGCCGGTTAAGTGGCGCGACCCGGCAACGGGTGCCGAATGGTCAGGTCGGGGTATTGCGCCGAAATGGTTTATTGCCGATCGGTCGGCTGAGTTCGCGGTTTAAATGTTTTCGGTCGAATTCGACGTGCCTGGTAATCCGGTCGGCAAAGGCCGGCCGCGGATCTCGACGCGCGGCGGGTTTGCCCGGGCCTATACGCCGGCTAAGACTGTGGATTACGAGGCCGTGGTTCGATCGGCGGCTCGGGTGGCTATGTCGGGTCAAGATCCGGCCACGGGGCCGCTACGCGTCGTTCTGGAGGCTTGCAAGGGGGTTCCGAAGTCGTGGTCTGCCTCCAGACGGCGCAGGGCGCTTGAGCAGGGCGAGTTCTGGGCCAAGCCGGACATTGATAACGTGCTGAAGGCTTGCCTTGATGCGATGAATAGCGTTGTCTATATCGATGATGGGCAGGTTGTCATTGCGTCGGTGTCTAAACGCTATTCGGATATTGGCCGGGTTGGTATTCGGGTGACTGGGGTTGAGCGTTAAATGTATTTGCCTATTGCGCCATTGGGCTATGAAGTTTCTGTTATGTTGCTGGTGAATGGCGTAATCAGGCTATATGCAATTGGGATGCCGTTGATGTATTTGGATGAGTCTGATTTAGTTTGGCGTGAATTGCGATGATCCGATGCGAATGCGGTGGCATAACACGGGTCAATGAAACTCGGTCGAGTCGGTCAGAGCATCAGACGATTGTGCGGGTTCGTATTTGCAATACATGCGCGCTTCGATTCAATACGGTCGAGGCTCCGGTTAATGCGCCGGCGTCGCCCTTTGTTGGTTTGCCGCGGACTGTTGGTTCTTATGCTGCGCCTCGTGCTCCGAAAGTGAAGGCTGAGAAGGCGTCGAGCTTGAACAACACCGCAGGCATGAAGGCACGAGCTGACGCTCGGCGTCGCCTGGAGGATATGCGCGACATGGAAGAGGAAGACGACGGGGCTATGTCTGTGGATGAGTTGCGCACTGAGATGGGGTGGTAGATGGCGGGGAGGCCGCACCGGAAGGCGATGGTCGAGACGATCAATCAGATGGGTGGCATGGATGTCATTGCCGCAGCCATTGCTGATGGGTCGAACCTCAATGCGATTGCAAAGCGTCTGAAGGTAGGTCGCTCGACGCTGGCCGCTTGGATTGCAGCCGACCCCGAGCGCGCCGCCACGATCTCGCGTGCGCGCGAGGAGGCCAGCAACCGCATGGCCGACGAGGTAATCGACATCGCCGACGGCGCAACGAACGAGTCTGAGCGAGTTGCCAAGCTGCGCATCGACGCACGCAAGTGGCTCGCATCTAGGTGGAACCCAGGCATCTATGGCGAGCGCACTGGCCCGCTGGTGCAGATAGATCTAGCAGGCGCGCATCTGCGCGCAGTGCGGCCAGTAGAGCAGGCAGCACCGCAAACCATCACCATTGACATACCAAGCAACGACAGTTGATCGATGCGTGACACCCTGTCGATGGGGATGCGATCGGCAAGGAGCGACAAGCCAGCGCAAAGCGGGAGCGGAGCCGGCGCGGCCAGCCGGGCGGCGCCGCGACCCCCCCCCTTCGCGCCAGCGGCGGGGGCAGAAGGATTCGGCTACCCCCCACACCCCGACCCCACCCCGCCAAAAAAAAATCCTACCCCGCCACATAGTGTTACAATGCGATCAACGCTACCGCACCGAGCAACGCTATGACCAGCCAGACCAAGTACGTCGCCTACTACCGCGTCTCAACAAAAGAGCAAGGCCAATCCGGCCTCGGCCTGCAGGCCCAAAAAGAAGCGGTGCGCAAGCACCTGCAAGACAAGGGATGGCCCCCGATCGCCGAACTCGAGGAAGTGGAAAGCGGACGCAGCACCACCAGGCCAATGCTGCAGGAGGCACTCAGACTGTGCCGCACGCACGACGCCACGCTCATCGTCGCCAAGCTCGACCGCCTTGCAAGAAACGCGCATTTCCTGAGCACCATCATCCAGTCCGGCATCCAGGTGATATTCCTTGACCTGCCCAACTTGGGCACGGGCCCAGTGCCGAACTTCATCCTGCAGCAGCTTGCCAGCGTCGCCGAACTCGAGGCCGGCCTGATCTCCCAGCGGACCAAGGCCGCGCTCTACCAGGCCAAGCAGCGAGGCGTCACCCTAGGCGGCGACCGCGGCCACAAGCCACCAAGGCAGGTCATCGAGCAGGGCGCCCGCGCACGGGTCGACCAAGCCGACGCAAGGGCAAGAGACCTACGGGTCGCCATCGATCAGGTAGTGAAAGAGGGCCATGCCAGCTACCAGCAGATCGCCCGGGCGCTTAACGCAAGACAGATCCCAACCCCCAGCCGCACGGGTACATGGGCAGCAACCACGGTCAGCCGAGTGATGAAGAGGGCGCAATGAACCAAGCCAACCAACCCAACCCATTCATCCAGTTCATCAAGGACTACCGCGACCATCCGACGAAGTTCGTCGAAGAAATTCTCGGCATCAAGCCCGACCCGTGGCAGTCCGACCTGCTCGAGGCAATCGCCAGGGGCGAGCGCAAGATCAGCGTGAGATCCGGCCACGGCGTCGGCAAGACCGCCACAACGAGCTGGGCGATGATCTGGTTCATCCTCACCAGATACCCGGTGAAGGTGATCGTCACCGCCCCCACGAGCGCGCAGCTCTTCGACGCGCTCTTCGCCGAGCTGAAGCGCTGGATCAAAGAACTGCCGCCCGGTCTTAACGGCCTGCTCGAGCCGAAACAGGACCGCATCGAGCTGCGAGCCAGCCCGACCGAGGCGTTTATAT
>Ga0304728_1001027_pt1 | contig 21140 bp, 17 predicted proteins | sample C_130625_MF_Meta_FD_190476 | JGI IMG/M metagenome (GOLD analysis project Ga0304728, IMG submission 190476) | Freshwater microbial communities from Lake Croche, Canada to study carbon cycling - C_130625_MF_MetaG (v2) (version 2) | ecosystem: Environmental > Aquatic > Freshwater > Lake | place... | reverse complement strand
ATCGGATTGGGGGGGGGTATGAAGGAACATAGCTTAAAGGATATGGCTCGTTCGGTCGAGCCAAAATTTGGCAGTTTTGTTGTTGAATTTGCTACACCAGGCATCGGGCATATTTTTAAAGCATCCGGTTGTGACTTTGTTTTATTTGATATGGAGCATTCGGGCTTTAGCATTGAAACCGTAAAGCAAAGTATCCGTTATTTCGAAGCCGCTGACGTTCGTATGATTGTTCGTGTTCCGTCAAAAGAATACGATCACATTGCACGCGTCTGCGATATGGGGGCGGAAGGAATTATGTTGCCGATGGTCAACGACGCGATCGAGGCACGCCATATTCTGGACAGTATGAAATATTTTCCTAAAGGCAAGCGGGGAGTGGCGCTTGGCGTTGCCCATGACAATTATCGTAATATTGGAACGGTAGCCGAACGCCTGAGTGCGGCCAATCATCGTACCACTTTATTTTGTCAAATAGAGACAGCTGAAGGCGTGAAAAACGCTGATGAGATAGCCGCATTAGATGGAGTTGATTGTTTATGGGTTGGCCATTTCGATCTTTCTGCATCTCTTGGAATTCCGGGGGATTTTAACAACAACATATTTACAGATGCGATTGCTAAAGTTGCCGCTGCTACCCGCAAGCATGGCAAAGCTCTTGGTCGACTTGTACCGAATGTTGAAACAGGTATTGAATATAACAAGTTAGGTTTTGATTTTATCTGTTATTCGGGCGACGTTTGGATGTTACAGGCAACACTTTCAGATGCAGTTGATAAATTGAGAGTATCTTGCGTGGCAAAATAATGAGGTGGACCTAATGAATGCTCTTTTTCGTGTCGCGCTTTCGGGCGATTTTAAGAAGCCTGATGGATCGCCGACATTTCCCGACTTTGATCTAAGTCCGCTTTTTGATGCGCCAGGTATAGAAGTCGTTTACCTTGATCCTACGCCTGTAATCCGCGCCGATCAAATTGAAGATATTGACGTTCTTATTCTTCTTGTTCCGCAGTTCAATGCGACGAGTATTCATCCCAATGGACGGCTAACTGCTGTTGCACGCTTTGGTGTTGGCTATGATAGCGTTGATGTTGATGCCTGCACAAAAGCCGATATTGCCCTTGTAATCACACCGGACGGTGTAAGGCGCCCAGTGGCTGTTTCTATTTTAACTCTCATTCTCGCGCTCACCGGTAAATTAATGATCAAAGACCAGTTAACCCGTGAGGGTCCGGATGGCTTCAACCGCCGCGGTCAACATATGGGTGTCGGCCTTGTTGGTAAGACATTGGGCTCGATTGGGATTGGCAATATCGGCGCTGAAATGTTCAGGGTGTGTAAACCACTCGATATGCGCTTCATTGCGCATGATCCATTTGCCGACGCTGACATTGCCGCCGAACTAGGCATTGAATTGGTTGGGCTAGAGCATGTCTTTCGGCAAGCTGACATTCTTACGGTCAATTGCCCATTTACTCCGCAGACGAAACATCTAGTAAACGCCGAGCGCTTAGCGCTTATGAAAAAAACAGCATTTTTTATAAATACAGCGCGCGGGCCGATTGTGGATCAAGCAGCCTTGACCAAGGTACTGCAAGAGCGCAAAATTTCAGGGGCTGGTTTGGATGTCTTTGAAGTCGAACCCCCTGTTGCGAATGATCCGATTCTAAAACTTGATAATGTGATTCTTACTCCGCATGCACTATGCTGGACGGATCAATGTTTTGCTGGAAATGGTTTAGCCGATGTGCGCGCGACACTGGATCTTCAAAAAGGTTTGGTTCCTCGCGGGATTGTAAACCAGGCGGTTATTGATTCCGCCAGCTTTAAGGCTAAGCTTAAAGAATACGCCAATCGTTTTACTTGAGACGGTAGGCGCAACAGATCGGCCTTCTGCGAGTGATGGCTGATACATGAAGGGCGAATGCAGAAGGCATTTGTTTAGTTAAAATGGGAGGATGGTCATGAATCTTATAAAGAGACTTGGCTTAACAGCTGTTGGCGCGTTGATCGCGGCTACTACTGTTTCAGCCGCATGGGCAGAAAGCGCAGCTGACAGGGCTGTCAAGGAGGCTCAAAAATATAAAGGCCAGACGATTACGATCGTTTGGGAAGCGGGCCTTCAATCGCTTGATCCGCTCAATTTCTCAGGTCCGCTCTGGGAAAAACTAACAGGCATGAAGGTAAAGGTTGTCGAAGTACAAACGGCTGAGATGTTCACAAAAATCATGCAGGAATATCGCGCCGGAACGGGTGCTTATGATGCACTGAACGTAATGCCATCTTGGATGCCGGATCTTGCGAATGCAGGTGCACTTGAGCCGCTTGATGCTTATGTCGACAAATATGGCTATAAGGATGAGTTCCAGAAGATTGCACCCATCTATCGCGATAATTGGGCAAAGGCAAACGGCAAAATCTACGGTCTTCCGGATGATGGAGACGTGTTCATCATGTATTTCCGGAAAGACATTTTTGAAGATCCGAAAATAAAGGATGCCTTCAAAGCCAAGACAGGCCACGATCTTTCCGTTCCGAAGACATGGAAAGAGTTTGGCGAGACAGGCTCCGCTCTTACTGAGATATTGAAGCCACAAAATGTTTATGGAGCTGCCTTCTTCCGTCAGCCTCCGTATACGATGTTCATGTTCCAAGAGCGCTTCCGTAATGAAGGCGGTAAATTCTTTGATGCGGAGACAATGAAAGCCACGATAAATAGTGATATTGGTGTGAAAGTGCTCACCGATATGCGAAATGAGAATAAGTTCATGCCACCTGGTGTTGAACAGTGGGGCTTCGTTGAAAATCTTGCAGCCTTCATGGCGGGTCAAACTGCAATGACGATTTCTTGGCCACCATATGGTCGTTGGGCTGCAGGATACGGTACAGATGACAAGGCATTGAATTGGGTTCCTAAATCGACGGTTGGCGGCAAAGTTGGTTATGCACTGCCACCAGGCGGGCATCCGGAGCTCGCTGCAGGCTTTGATCTTTCGATTGCCTCGACATCAAAGAACAAGGATGCAGCCTATCTCTTCATTCAATGGCTTAACAGTGAAGATATCTCGCTTCAACGCGTGAAGCTTCCGACAACGCTCCGTGACCCGTTCCGTGACTCACATTATACGGATGCTGGTTATTTGGCGCTATGGCCAGATGCGAAGGATTATTTGAAGACCCTGAAAGATGCTTCTCTTGCAGGAATATTCGATTTGTCCGTCTTGCAAACCGACAAATATGAAGAAGTCCTTCGTCAGGCTATTGGAAAGCTTTGGGCTGGTGAAGATCCAAAAGCAATCCTTGATGCCGCTGCCGGCGAATGGGATGGGATCACCAAGAAGATCGGCGTTGATAAACAAAAGGCAGTATATGCTGATTGGGCGTCGAAATCAGGTGCCTACCCTAAATAAAACAATATAACGAACCACCTGCTCCAACCCTATTAGGTTGGGGCAGGTTTTTTGATTTGGATAAATCTATGACTTCTGCGTCGCCTTTCGTTCGATCCGTTATTGCTCGTCATCCGTCAGGACGGATGCCGGACCATAATTTTAGGTATTGGATTATCGCACCTTCGGTTTTTTTACTTCTTCTTATCGGTTTGTTTCCGCTTATCTATTCGCTTGTCGTAAGTTTTCAGCAAATTACCATGACGGATTATGATACTTCTTTTGCTGGGCTCACCAATTATGCGCAGTTATTTGACGACGCGCGGCTATGGCAATCCATTGCCCACACTCTGATTATCACGATTATTGCCTTACCCGTTGAACTGGTGTTTGGCTTAGCTATGGCGCATCTGTTTCTTGAAAGAATGCCGGGACGCCAGATTTTTATTTCGCTAATCGTGCTTCCCACGGTTATCTCTCCTGTTGTTGCAGGAGCAACGTGGCGCCTTTTGTTTGATCAACGCTATGGGCCAATCAATCAAGTCATTGGTTGGTTTGCGGGGCATGAGGTCGTTATGCTTTGGAACATAACGCCTCATCTCGTTTATCCTGCCATTTTGATTTGTGAGATTTGGCAGTGGACGCCATTCATGTTTCTCATACTGCTCGCTGCTTTGTCGAATGTCGACAAGTCATTGACTGAAGCGGCTGAGCTGGATGGCGCTGGTTTCTGGCGTATCTTTTTTAAGATTGTACTTCCTGCCATTTGGCCTGTTATGGCAATTGCAATTTTGATCCGGGGGGTCGATTTATTTCGGATCTTTGATGTGATTTGGGCTCTGACATCAGGAGGCCCAGGAACAATGACAGAAACGATCTCCATTTACACTTATGTGCAAGGCTTTCAGCAATTTGAGTCAAGTTATACCGCCGCTATTGCCTTTCTTATTGTGGGGCTGATGTCAGTTATCGTGATATGGGCTATTCGACGGATGGGACTTGCGAAATGACTAATTTTTCACTGGCAGCAACTCGTCGCTGGAAACTTGCATGCCGATACGGTTTGGCCAGTTTATTGCTGGTATTTTTTGTTTTCCCAATTTATTGGCTCTTTATCATTTCTTTTAAGACTCCAGATGAAATTTTTCACTTTCCGCCCGTCTGGTATCCGAAGAGTTTTCAATTTGCCAATTATGCGGTTTTGTTCAAAGACGGTGACGCGGTAAGCGTTTTAAATAGTCTTATATTGGCAGGTGTAAGTACCGTTATTGCGATGATTTTTGGTACGATGTGCGCTTATAGTTTGGTGAGGTTTAAAACCGGCGGTGAAGACTTCGCCGTTTGGGTTATATCACAAAGGCTCATGCCGCCGATTGCTATTATTTTTCCAATTTTTCTTCTTTATGTCTATCTCGGCTGGGTCGACTCTTATGGCGGTCTGATTATTTTATATACAGCATTTAATTTGCCTTACGTCATATGGATGATGCGTGGTTATATAGAAGACATCCCTCTTGAACTTGAAGAAAGTGCTTTAGTCGACGGTTGTTCTAGATGGGCTGTGTTGTGGAAAGTTGTCTTTCCGATGGCACGTACAGGTCTATTCGCAACCGCAGTCTTTACCTTTGTTTTTGCTTGGAACGAATTTATTTTTGCACTTGTGCTGACGCGAACCGAAGTGGTGACTTATACGGTTCAGGTAACCCACTATTTTGGTGGACAATCTAATTTCTGGGCAAAAATAGCAGCAATGTCAGCACTTGGAACAGTTCCTGTATTTATAACGGTATCCTTATTACAGAGATTTCTTGTCCGTGGCATCTCAATGGGTGCGGTCAAAGGTTAAAGATGAGATTAGTTCTCGGAAGGGCTAGGCATGTCAGACGTTAGGATCAGCGAGCTTCATAAGACTTTCGGCACTGTTCATGTTCTGAAGGGAATTGATCTCGAAATTCCGGCAGGGGAATTTACCGTTTTGGTTGGCCCGTCAGGTTGTGGAAAATCGACTCTTTTAAGGACGATTGCAGGCCTTGAAGAAGTTGGGCAAGGCGACATTTTGATTTCTGGCGTGAACGTCAATTCGCTCAGACCACGTGACCGCAATATTGCCATGGTCTTTCAAAATTACGCACTTTATCCCTATCTAAGCGTTTTCGAGAATATTGCATTTGGATTGCGCGCCCGTAAAATGGAAGATCACGAAGTTAATCTCCGTGTGAACTCGGCAGCTGAAATGTTGGGTATTACCGGACTTCTAGATCGTTTCCCCAAGCAATTATCGGGTGGGCAGAGACAACGGGTCGCTATTGGAAGGGCCATTGTTCGTAAGCCGCAACTTTTTCTGTTTGACGAGCCATTATCGAATCTTGATGCACAATTGCGCGATGAGATGCGTGGCGAAATTAAGAAGCTTCATCAGGATCTCGGGATAACAATGATTTACGTTACCCATGACCAGATTGAAGCCATGACATTAGCTGACCGGATCGTGCTCATGCGCGAGGGCCGGATCGAGCAAATGGGTTCCCCTCTCAATGTCTATGAACAGCCGGCGACACGATTTGTTGCAGGCTTTCTTGGAAGTCCTAAAATCAATTTCATTTCCGGTGAATTGGTCGATGCGGGAGATAGGCAAGCCATGCGGTTGAGCGATGGCGAAATTATTCCATTACCGAAGCGTATTCAGGCATGGGGACATTCCATAGTATTGGGCATTCGACCTCAGCATCTCGGGCGCTCGACAGATAGCAAGGTTAAAGCTGGGGAAGTTAAACTTTCTCGCCCTATCGAGATTGTTCAGCCTACTGGATCACGTACCTATGTAACGATCAAGATAGGTGGAACTCAATGTATTGCAGAAACCGAGTCGATGGAGGCCGGCCGACCAGGGGAAATTATCGATTTAAGTTTTGATCTTCAACATGCCATATTTTTTGACCCGACTTCAGGTGCTGCAATTTTTTAAATTTTAACTCTTGATCTAAGGGGGAACTGGACATGTCAGCTAAACCTTCACGTGGCATTTGTCTGTTTGGGACTGACGAAAGTGTTGAACCGCCAAAGCTTTTGACAGCCGGCCCGCTTTCGGCGGAATTTGAAGCTGGTAACCTTCGATACATTCGTTTTCACGGTATCGAAATGATACGCGCCCTGTCCTACATTGTAAGGGACAAAAATTGGGGAACCTATAATCCGCGGCTGAGTAATCTTCTCCTCGAGGAGAAGGGCGACAGCTTTACGGTTAGTTATGATGCAGAGGCGGGTGATGCAGAACAGAGTTTTCGCTATTCGGCACGGATAGTGGGTAAATCAGACGGTTCTTTGCGGTTTGATAGCAAGGGCGCGGGTCTTACGAATTTTGTTACAAATCGAACAGGCTTTGTGGTCTTACATCCGATTGACGGTGTCGCAGGCTCACCTGCGACAATAGAGCATGTTGATGGGCGGGTGGTAGACACTCATTTCCCGAGCTTGATTGATCCTGTGCAACCAATGATGGATTTGCGTGCAATCACCCATGAATTTTCGTCGGGTGCCAGAGTTAGATGTTTAATGGAAGGCGATACGTTTGAAATGGAGGACCAGCGTAACTGGTCTGACGCATCCTATAAAACCTATGTAAGGCCTTTGGCTTTGCCGTGGCCTTATATTCTGGCCAAGGGTGCTGTAATTGAGCAGTCTGTATCTCTTTCCATATCAGGAATACCATCGACTTCATTGAATAGCGGCAATGATGTTGTAAAGCTCACGATCGGAAGCGAATTAGGAAAGATACCGCATCTTGGTGTTGGTCTAGATGTCGATGATTGCGATGAAGCTCGCGCAAATCTTTCAATTTTAAAGCAGCAGAAGCCCCATCATGTCATCTGTCATTATGATCCTCGTCGTGGGCATTCATTGCAAAGCCTTAAACAACAGGTAGAGCTCTCGCATGATCTTGGCGCCGAGCCGTGGTTGGAGGCTATCATTGCTCAGGTTGATGGCTGGGAGAATGAAATTGTAGGTTTGGGAAAAACAGTTGATCGGCTCGGGCGGCCGTTTCCTTTTGTTATGCTATCGCCTGCATCGGATCTTAAATGTACGTTACCGGGCTCGGTATGGCCGCCATGTCCGCCTGCCGACGAACTTTTTAAGAAGGCACGGACCGCTTTTGGTGATGTCAATTTGACGGGAGGGATGTTTAGCTATTTCACGGAGCTTAATCGTAAGCGCCCCCCGACGGACGTTATGGACAGTGTGAGCTTCACCACCTCTGCTATGGTCCACGCTGGTGACGACCGATCCGTTACTGAAACACTTGAGTCTTTGCCACATATTGCACGAAGCGTCCGGGCCATGGTTGGAGATAAGCCATGGTATGTTGGTCCAAGTGCGATTGGTATGCGAGATAATCCTTATGGCGCGAAGGTTGCTGACAATCCGAACGACATTAGGCAGGCTATGAACCGGAATGACCCCCGTCAGCGCGGCTTACTGGGTGCCGCGTTCGATATCGGTTATTTCTCACACTTTGCCTATGGTGGGGCCGCAGCAGTAGCCCTTGGTGGGCTTGTAGGGCCGTTTGGATCTGTGCACATTAAAACGCCATGGAAGCAACCTTTTTTTGATGAAAATATGGGCTTATATCCTGTGTATCATGCAAGGCGTGCGCTATCGCAACTTGCTGGTGGCAAGCTTCTGTCCGTCTCAAGTTCGTCACCGCGTAATGTACAATTGATCGCGGCGAAAACAGACCGTGGTACTGAACTAATAGTTGCAAATTTGACGGGTGAAATCGCTTTGTTGGACGTGTCAGGTTTGAGTAAGCTTGCGCGTATTATAGTATTTGATGAGACGAGTTTTTCTGTTGCCGCGGAGGATGCTAAATTTTTGAGTAGAGAAGGCACTTTGATAGTAGATGGCAGAATTCAATTGTCTGCATATGCCTTCGCGCATATTCTAACATATTGAATTAGTCGCTCATTAAGTTACAATTTGCAAAGGTATTATTTAGAACGTGGATGATCAATCATTACATCAAGTCGCCTCTTTTTTATGGAAGAGTTGGCAAGCAGGTGCCACTTTATCTGAAATTCCTGACGCTATTCGTCCGAGGTCTCGCGAAGATGGATATCGGGTTGGAAAGAGGATTGTTGAACTATCTGGACAGGCAGTTGTTGGCTGGAAAATAGCAGCGACAAGCGAAGCAGGACAAAAACATATAAATGTTGATGGTCCATTGGGTGGGCGTATTTTATCAGGTCGACTTTTATCTCCCAATGGATCTGTTGAGCTTGGTCAAAATATTATGCGTGTTGCGGAGGCTGAGTTCGCCTTCAAGTTTGCTCGCTCGCTGTCACGGCGACCTCACATCTATCTACAAAGCGAGGTAATGGATGCTGTCGAAAGCCTTCATTTATCGATTGAAATTCCTGACTCCCGCTATCGTGATTTTACCGTTGTTGGTGCGCCAAGTTTGATCGCGGATACGGCTTGTGCATCATGGCTGATGCTTGGTCCGGCGGTTCAGGCACCATGGCGAAATATCGATCTTTCTGAACACGCTATTTATGTTCATTTGAACCAACAAAAAGTTACTGAGGGCCGCGGCAGTGCCGCACTCGGTGATCCGCGTATTGCTCTTACTTGGCTTGTTAATGAGGTTTGCCGTTACGCGGATGGTATTAAGGCAAATGATTTTGTGACAACAGGAACCTGTGTTGTACCTGTACCCATCAAACCTTCGGACCGGTTGCTTGTTGATTATGGCACGCTCGGATCAATGTCGATTAACATTTTATGATTTATTTTTAGTCATTATATAAACTAGAAAGTCAAAATAAAATATACTGTTTGTTTTTAATTCAGCTGACCGAATTACTGGCACTATAGGATTAAAAGACTTTAACTTGCTTTTTATGAGTGGTTCATAAGAGTAAAGCCAAATCAAAGTGATTTAGTCGTTGATGATCGAGTAATGTTTGAAGGCTTAAAATCCGATTTTTCCGCAGGACGAGGCTCTTTTACCCAAACTTCGCGGTTCGGGTGAAGTCCGCCGCCGCGTATAGCTGGCACAGCTGTATGGCGTGCACGATGTAGAAGGCGTGTATCAGCAGTTCCGCATTTTGGATGGCTACCTCCATTATCGGCCACAGTTTTGTCCCAGATCGCCCGGCGCTTGTCTACGACCGATTGATCTTTCAGAGCCGTGCAGTTCAATTCATTAATATTGAGATCAACAACAATTTCATCACCTTCTTCAATTAATGCGATCGGACCACCAAGCGCTGCTTCCGGCCCAACGTGCCCAATCACAAGACCAACTGATCCACCTGAGAACCGAGCGTCTGTCATAAGCGCAATCACAATGCCTCGCTCCCGACATAGCATTGTTATTCGTGAAGTCGGATCGAGCATTTCAGGCATACCGGGCGCTCCGTTCGGGCCTTCATAGCGAACGATTATCATATCCCGATCAGCAAAGCTTTCTGGCTGCTTATCGAGAGCGTTCAAAAGTTCTCGCTCGCCCTCAAAAACACGGGCACGGCCCCGGAACACATTATTCTCTAAGCCTCCTTCTACACCTGCTAATTTGAGAATTGCCGAATAATCCGGACAAAGATTGCCGCCCAGCATACGCAGGCCGCCTGTTGCTTTAAAGGGCTTATCAACCGAATGAATCACGTTGCCGTCTGGACGCTGAGGGTCTAATCGCTTAATCTGTCCTGCAAGAGTTTCGCCTGTGCACGTCATCACGTTGCCATTAAGCAATCCCGCTTCAAGTAATTCGCGTACGATCACCTGTATCCCGCCGATTCGGTCGATATCGACCATTGAATATTTGCCATATGGTCGGGCATTGGTGAGCACAGGAACAACATGTTGCGAGAGATGATTAAATTCGTCTTGTGTCATCACATCTTTCCAGAAATTCCCGTATCCGGCAGCACGAGATATCTCAGGTACATGTAAAACAACATTTGTTGATCCACCGATCGCCATAGACACAATTACAGCATTCCGAATTGAATCACGCACAACGATATCGCGTGGCTTTAAACCTTGCTTCATCATTTGGCTTAGATATTTGACTAGCTCTTTTGGAAATGTAGTTAATCGACGCTTATCGTCGGAGGCAGGCGCAACCATATCGAGCGGCTGCATCCCGACCACTCCAATGAACGTTTGCATCGTATTATAGGTGAACATTCCACCGCAACTGCCTATTCCTGGGCATGCATGGCAAGCGATATGATGACGATGTTCCGCATTGGCATGCCCCGCTGCTTGAAATGCCGTTATGATATCTAGCGTCTCCTCTGTTTCGGGATCCTGTCCCGGACGGATGGGCCCATCGGACATTATTATGCCGGGCTGATTATGTTCTAGAATAGCAGCAAGCGTGCCAACAGGAGGCTTGTCGCATGCGACGACTGCAATTACGCCGGCTAGGCCTGTCGCTTCAAGATGCTCACATAAAGCATCATTCGTGACTTCCCTACCGATCAACGAATAACGCATTTCAGGTGTACCGTTACGCATGCCGTCGGAGGTCGCGATCGTATACTCAGGCTGAACGAGCCGCAACTTGAGCTGATTGGGTTCTTTACCAATCTGCGACTTCAAATGCTCATGGATTGCCTCCACTTTGGACATGACGCCGATATAGCACTGGCTGTCTCCCTTGGTCCCAACGACCCCCACAGAGGGTTCGTGAATCAGATCTGGGTCGGTTCCCAACTGACGCGCGATTCCCAACGTTTGAGTAGAGCGTCCAGGGTGATGATCGATGATAACGATACCTTTACCGCTCATAATAACACCTTAGGTTTTTTAGATTTATACGGCTAATATTTTCGGCTACTCTAATCTTAGGTAGGATGGAAATGTCATATAATAGCATGAATCTCATTATCTTAGCTGACCAAGAATTGATAAATTTTAACCTTATTTTAAATTAGAATGCAACATGGCTTAGGTATTATCATTGATTGTTATTCGAATTTATCGTCCTAACTAAGATGCAGTACGATGCAGAAATTTTTAAAAGATTGAATTGAATTAGCTGGAAGAATGAGTACTAGCGGTGGCAGTGCCATTTGCGGCCTTATGACAACCACGGAGCTGAAGCCTCGATTAACGCCAGATGCCCATAATTAATGCTGAAATATCATTTGGTGGATGAATCTAGTGTCACATTCGAAGTGTAACTTTCTTGAACCTGTTGAGATGGCTGAGATTGCGTCTAGATCTTTGTTCTCGTTAGAATTTTTGCCCCTTTAAAGAATATCTCGTGATTAGATCGCATTTAATCAATAAAGTGGCTCCCATTTATATCACGACTCATAATTAATGGCTGCTCGGATTTGATAATTGAAGTCCTTTGCGAAGCCGGGTATCGTTTACGGCGTTTGGTTGGCATGGGGGCTCTGCCTTTCGGCGTAATCATTGAGATTGAAGCAATAGAAATATAAAATTATAGCGCTTGAAATAATACTTACAGGGGATTCATGAAAGCCGTCGGGTATTGGAAGAAAGGATTGGCTATTTCTGAGCCGAAATCTCTCGAAGATATTGAGCTTCCGGATCCTTTAATGCCGGAAGGCCGCGATCTGCTGATCCGGGTCAAAGCAGTTGCCGTCAATCCCCGCGATATCAAGAGCCGTCTTAGCGTTGAACCATCTGATGGTAAGCCAGTGGTTCTGGGTTATGATGCGTCTGGGGTAGTTGAGGCGATTGGCTCTGAAGTACGGTTCTTCCAGCCAGGCGATGAGGTCTTCTATGCAGGTGTGCTTAATCGCCAAGGAGCCAATGCCGAGTTGCAGTTGGTGGACGAAAGAATCGTTGGAAGTAAACCGTCAACAATTGATCATGCCGCTGCAGCCTCGCTTCCCCTCACCAGCCTTACCGCCTGGGAGATGCTCTTTGATAGACTACAGGTTCCTCAGGATGGTGGTGATGGAACGTCGCTTCTAGTGATTGGTGGTGCCGGCGGTGTGCCTTCCATGGCAATTCAGTTGGCACGACAGCTTAGCAAAGTTGATATCGTAGCAACTGCATCACGCGCTGAAAGCGAAGCCTGGGTGCGTTCTCTTGGCGCCCATCATGTAGTAAATCATTCTCGACCTCTAGCCAATCAGGTCAAGACGATCACCGGGCTCGCTCCGGTTAAACGCATCTTTTCTACTCACACTAATGCCGCCAGTTGGACAGAAATGTCAGCAATCATAGCTCCTCAAGGCCAAATTGGCCTAATCGATGATCCTGAGCCTTTAGACCTGCGACTGATGAAATTCAAGAGCGTTTCAATTCACTGGGAAGCGATGTTCACCCGTCCAATGTATTACACCGACGATATGGAACGCCAGCATGAAATACTTGACGCAATTGCTGACTTGATTGACGAGGGAAGAATTCGGGCGACCTCAACGACAAACCTTGGCCGCATTAACGCAGAAAACCTACGGCGCGCGCATGCCTTCATTGAAACCGGTCATGTTGTAGGAAAAATTACGCTCTCGGGGTTCTGACCACATCTATAATCTGTGCAAAGGATTGCGTCAATGGAAAGTATTTTCAGGCCCAAACTTTAGCTTGACTATAACAGGTATAAGGCAGACTACGTATGATATGCGATTTGCATAAATAAAGTTTCGCTATTTTATAACTTGGTGGCCGCCAGTTGCCGATGCGAAGTTTTTTCGTTTAACCAAGGCGGTTTATGATGTTCCGAGCTTTTAGCACGGTATTTGCTGCGTGCCTTTTAGTCCTATCCGTAAACTCGCCCACCCGAGCTAAGGAAGAGAGTTTAAACGTAATTGCAGCCGTCTCTCTGAAAGAGGTTCTCGAAGAGGCAGGTAAGACGTTCACTGCTAGCGGTGGCCCAGAGGTAAAGTTTTCATTCGTATCGTCGGGTCACGCGGCCAAACAACTTGAAGCCGGGGCACCTTATGATGTCTATGCTTCTGCAGATGTTAAATGGATGGATTATGCCGCCGAAAAAAATCTAATTAGGCCTGATACGAGATCTAATATCTTCGGCACTTCATTGGTAATCATTGCGCTCGAAACTAGTAATTTAAAAGAAATACCTTTGACATCCGAAGCCATAGCCCGCGCTATGGGCGATGGAAAGTTTACGATGTCTGATACTTATAATACCGCCAGCGGTAATTATGGAAAATCAGCGTTCAGAAAATTAGGCTTGTGGGATACCATCGAGCCTCGGCTATTGATGGCAAGGAATGATCTTGCGGCAACCATCTATGTAGCGCGTGGTGACGCGCAACTTGGGCTTGTCTATTATACAGAAAGTATGACCGAACGTTCTGTTAAGGTCGTAACAACTCTTCCCGAAGATAGCCATGAGCCTATCATTTATAGCTTTGCCGCCACTGCGCTTTCAAAAGGGAATAATGCAAAGCTGTTCATCGAATATTTGAAAACACCGTCCGCGACATCTATTTTTGAGAAGGCGGGCTTTACAATTCTTTCAAAGTAGAGCGTCATTGTATTCGTACTGACGACGTTTGCACGAACTTCCTTCGGAGAGCGTTTTTTATTGGCATGTTAGGCGGCGCCAAATAGCTTAAAATTGGCCCTTAACGACCAAATAACCCGATAGCCGATTTGGATCTGTCTTATCGTTGTCATATTATTTTGCGGTCTATTGCTTAGACGAAGTAATAGGACACCAAGATGCCTAATACGCCGTATATTGAGGAACATTTCATTGGATCGGAGAGCGTTCTCCTTTTCGGTGCCGTCAAAGGAAGACTCACCAAAATTAACGTGTTCAAGTCTGCGTTTAAAACTTTAATCTTTGGCGGATTGGCCGCGGGCGCCGCCTTTTATCTCGCTGGATTATTTGGGTGACTAAGATGCTCAATCTTTGGCCTATTACCCAACGGCACAATTTTTTAACGTCATGAATAGGCGTCAATCATCGAAAGTGCTTAATTTTATCGCTCCAAGGCTAACTTTAGAGGCTTACAATGACGACAGAAACACCAATCGCTACAGCGCTTACCAAAAGCCAAATTCAGGAAGAAATTCTCGATAGCATTGACGAAGAACTCGAGATGGAGTTTGACGATAGCCGCCTGGATGCCTTAATTGAGCGTGGAATGGCTGCCGCTGAACATCCGGACCTTGACAGGCATTTTTATTTCAAAGAGCTTATTCGACTGCAGAAAGAATTGGTTAAACTGCAAGATTGGGTCGTCCATAAGAAATTGAAAGTTGTAGTTTTATTTGAGGGCCGTGACGCAGCAGGTAAGGGCGGCGTCATCAAGCGGATCACGCAGCGCCTTAATCCAAGAACCTGTCGCGTCGTGGCGCTATCCGCGCCCACCGAACGTGAAAAATCCCAGTGGTATTTTCAGCGCTACATCCAACACTTGCCTGCTGCCGGGGAAATAGTTTTGTTCGATCGCAGCTGGTACAATCGGGCAGGTGTTGAACGGGTTATGGGGTTTTGTACGGAAGAGCAGGTAGAAGAATTCTACCAAACCGTTCCTGATTTCGAGCGCATGATCATAGGCTCCGGTATCATTCTAATTAAATACTGGTTCTCGATCACCGATGAGGAGCAGAATCTTCGCTTTCGGATGCGTATTCACGATCCACTCAAGCAATGGAAGTTGAGCCCGATGGATTTAGAATCACGTAGCCGGTGGGAATTTTATACGAAAGCAAAAGAGGACATGCTCGCCCGTACGCACACGCCGGAATCGCGTTGGTGGGTTGTTGATGCCGTGGATAAAAAGCGGGCTCGGCTTAATTGTATCCATCACCTTCTTGCCCAAATTCCGCACGAGGAAGTGCCGCACGAAATGCCAGTTCTACCGCCTCGTGTGCATCATCCCGATTATTCAAGAAATCCAGTACCGGAAGAACTGCACGTTCCATCGGTATATTGAGCCATCGGTATATTGAGCAAATTTTCGACGGATACGTCGCGCTTGGTGATGGGCATCATTTGCCCATCACAACTTTGTCTTTGAAAATCACATGGTTGGCGTATTCAATCGTTAACCTTCAAAGGCTCGAACCCACATTGCGCAAATGCCGGATCTGACGATATCGTCCAACGAAAATTCGACGATAGGCACGGGCAAGTCACGCTGACGAACCAGGTCAATGGCTTTGCGTAGACCTGAACCTTTTTCGAGGTCGCATTGCATAATATCGCCATTAATGACGGTGAGACAATCTTCACCGATTCGCGTTAAAAACATTTTGATCTCAGCGATCGTCGTATTTTGGGCCTCATCAAGCATGATGAATGAATTCTTCCATGAACGTCCACGCATGACTTCAAATGGAACAACTTCAATATCGCCATTCTTAACGGCGACATCATAAACCGCGCTTCCAAGACGATCTCTGATAGCATCGGTAATTGGAACGGCCCAAGGTGCAAATTTTTCTTCGAGTGACCCAGGAAAAAAGCCTAAGGATCGGCCACAGGGAACATTTGGGCGGGTAAGGATGATTTTCTTAATGGACTGCATTCGATAAAGGTCGGCTGCATAGGTTGCAGCCATCCAAGTTTTACCGGTTCCAGCAGGTCCTAATACAAACACCTGCTCTTTAGTTCTTAAATGGCCGAGATATTCTGCCTGCTTTAATGTCAGTGCTAAGAGCGGGGGCGGCGTTCGCTCGGCTTCGAATTTCTTTTTTATGGACTGTGATTTTTTGAAGAGCGGAACCACTTTACTTTCGTCTCGGCCGCGAACAAATTTGTCGCGCCGTTTTTCCCGGTTCTTAGCCATACCATTCCTTGAACATAAAGCGAATGAATACTGGAAACATTTATTGAATTCCGTGAATAAAAGGCGCTGATTCGTGTGACGGATTGATAACGCTTCGCTTAATTTTGAAGTAAGACGCTTCGGTAGGCGAACGATCCATCATTTTCATTTAGATGGTTTGTCGTTAAACCATGACAATTCCGTCATTGCTGCGTCATGGCCTCGCCCTATTCTACGGCCTATTGCAGTGGAGCTTGCCATGCGGATCATTCAAATTTCTGACACTCATCATTCGGTCGCCCATTCCGATTTTTCTGAAAATGTTGCGGCCACGACCCGATGGCTCAAATCGAGCGACGCGGATCTCGTGATCCACACGGGCGATCTGGCCATGGATGGTGCGGTAAAGGCGGATGATTTAACGCTTGGTGCCGAATGGATCGGTGACGTGAACCGCGATGTTTTTGTTGTGCCAGGTAATCACGATGTGGGTGACCATGTGGCAATCAACCCCCATCAACAGGTTGACGATTCGCGACTTGAGCAATGGCGCGGCCTCGTTGGCCCAGATTTTTGGTCGCTTGATCGAAGCGGATGGCGTTTAATTGGCTTAAATGCAATGCTGATGGGTACCGGCCATCGTGAGGAAGCCCGGCAATTCGAATGGTTCGCGGATAGGCTAGATACAACAGGGCCAATAGCTATTTTTCTTCACAAGCCGCTTTTTATCGATCATCCCGAAGAAGGTCCGCGGGGATACTGGACGATAACGCCGGAGCCGCGTCGCAAGTTGCTGGCTTTGATGCAGGATGCCGATATTCGTTTAGTAGCCAGCGGGCATTTGCACATTCACCGCCAAATTCGGCAAGGCAATACGGAATTCGTTTGGGGCCCTGCCAGCTCATTTGTTGTGGGCGAAAGCCAAGAGGATTTGGGTGGCGATCGTTTGTTGGGAGCGGTGGTTCACGATCTTTCGGAAACGGGCGTCGCCAGTACATTTGTCCGGCCGCAGGGCCTCGAAGATCTTTTGATCGATCCAGTCGCCGATCGTATCTATCGGGCCTGATAACGAGGTATCGTGATGACGCCGGCACTGGTGCTCCGTAATCTCGTAAAATTCTTTGGAGCGCAAAGCATTTTGCACGATATATCGCTTGAAGCTGCGCAAGGCGAATTGATCGCGCTTGTGGGGCCTTCCGGTTGCGGCAAATCAACCTTGCTCAGGATTATCGCGGGCCTTGAACGCGCGGACAAGGGCAGCGTTGTGTTGGATGACGTAGATGTCACCGATTTGCGCGCGGCCGACCGCGATATGGCGATGGTGTTCCAATCTTACGCGCTTTATCCGCATCTGACCGCGCGTCAAAATATCGCCCTGCCGCTCGCAATGCGGCGCCTAAACAGTTTTGAACGTATGCCGCTGATCGGCGGGTTAACGCCTGCGACGCGCGAAAAACGCGCCGCGATTATGCGCGATGTCGAGCGCACGGCGAACGCCTTGCGAATTACGGAACTCCTCGATCGCAAGCCCGCGCAAATGTCGGGCGGTCAACGGCAGCGCGTCGCATTGGGGCGCGCTGTTGTGCGCCGACCCAAAGCCTTTTTGATGGATGAGCCTTTATCCAATCTCGACGCGGCGCTGCGCGTTCATACGCGCGCCGAGATTGTGGCGCTGCATCGCGAAGCGGGCGTTGTGACGATTTATGTAACGCACGACCAAGAAGAAGCGCTCGGCATGGCAGATCGCGTCGCCGTGATGATGGGCGGACGGATTTTGCAAATCGCGTCGCCCGAGGCGATTTATCATAATCCCGATCATATTGACGTTGCGAGCTTTATCGGTAGCCCTAAGATCAATTTGCTCCCGGGTCATGTCAGCGACGGAACCGTCATCCATGCAGGCCGTCCTTTGAAAGCGGGGCTTGGCGGATCTGATCGCAAGGTGACCATCGGCATTCGCCCCGAACATCTTCACCTCACAACCGATGTGACGCAGCATTCGATTGCGGTCGAGCTCAACCGGCTTGAATTTTTAGGCTCCGAAGTCATCGCGCATTTGACTGATCCAAGCGATGGCAGCGGTCTTATTGCGCGTCTGCAGCCCGGTGAGGGCCACACCTTTCGCGATCACACGACGCTGCAGGCGTCGGCTTCGACGCAGCATGTGCTGGTGTTTGAAAGCGATGGCGGACGGGCACGAGCAGATGACAATCATGGGCGCGGGATGGCGCATCATGCCGCGTAACTGGGCCGCCAGAACAGGGATGACGGCCTTTGATCGCCGTGAAAGATCGGCAGCCTGGATGCTATGCGCGCCTACCGCGCTATTGATGCTCGCGCTCCTCATTTTGCCCACACTTGCAGTATTGGCGCTTTCTTTCACCGATGCAGAATTGGGCGTGCGGGAGTTTGCCTTTTTGGGCCTTGATGCCTATCGGGACCTCTTCACGGATCGCGCCTTTCTCGGCGCGTTTCGCAACACTGCTGTCTATGTAGCACTGGTGGCACCGGCCTCCGTTATTCTCGGACTGATTCTCGCGATGATGATCGAGGCTGAGGTGCGGGGACGGGCTTTTTTCCGCTCGGTCTATTTTCTCCCCGTCGTGTCGCTCACCGTCGCCATGGCGAGCGTCTGGCAATATCTGATGCATCCGAGTTTCGGCCCGATGAACTTGGTGCTTAAAGCCTTGGGGCTTCCGAGCGTCAATTGGTTAGGCTCAAGCGACAATGTGCTCGTGGCACTCGCTTTGATCGGCATCTGGCAGGCGGTTGGTTTTAATCTCGTGCTGTTTTTAGCAGGCCTCACCGCAATCAATCGCGATCTATATGCGGCTGCGGAAATGGATGGCGTGCGCTCGGCCTGGTCGCGCTTTTGGACCGTCACTTGGCCGATGTTAGGGCCTACGACCTTGTTCGTGGTTACCATCACGATGATCAATGCCGTGAAAGTGTTTGAGACCGTGGCAACGCTTACCCAAGGGGGCCCGTCCAAAGCCTCCGAAGTGCTGCTCTATACGATCTACAAAGAAGGGTTTGTCTATCTCCATATTGGGGTCGCGTCCGCCATGGCGATTGTCTTTGTCGGCGTGTTGCTGGTGCTGTTGCTGATCCAAACCAAAGTGCTTGAAAAGCAGGTGCATTATTCATGACCCTGCAAACTTTGTCCTTCTCGCGTGTGCTTCGGCTCGGCCTTTTGGCCTTAGGGGCCGCGATTATTGTCTTTCCCTATGTGTTCATGCTCTCGGCCTCGTTGAAGCCGCCGGAAGATGTGTTCTCAGCAAGCCTCAGTCTTTGGCCACAGCACCTCGCGGCCTATGAGAATTTTACCAAAGCGCTGACGCGCATTCCTATGCTGCGAATTCTGTTCAATGGCGCGCTGGTTTGCGTTGTGATTGTCGTCTTTCAAATTGTCTTTGCATTGCCAGCCGCCTATGCGCTCGCCAAATTGAATTTCCCGGGGCGCGGCCTGTTGTTTGGCTTGGTGATGCTGGGCCTTTTGGTGCCCATTCACGCGATATCCATTCCTCTTTACGCAGCTGCGCAGATCTCAAGTCTTTTGAACACGCTTGCCGTGTTGATTATCCCCTTCATACTGTCTGTGTTTGCAATGTTCTTGTTTCGGCAATTCATCAAAGCGATGCCCGACGAGTTGATCCATGCCGCGCGGATGGATGGCCTCTCTGAAACGGCGATTGTGTGGCGCATCATTTTGCCGAATGCTTGGCCTGCCGCGTCAGCTTTCGCGATCTTCTCCGTCGTTGCGCATTGGAATGATCTTTACTGGCCCTTGATCACGATTTCCAAAACGCAACTCGCAACACCGCCTTTGGGTCTTTTGTTTTTTCGCTCGGCTGAAGTGGGCGATGATTACGGCGCGCTGATGGCTGCGACACTGATCGTCACTTTGCCGCTCATTCTCTTTTTCCTCTTCGCCCAAAGGCTCTTCATCGAAGGCGTTACGATGACAGGGTTGAAGGGTTAAGGCCCCCCGCATGTTTCTTCCCCCTCAAGGAGACTGTCTGATGAAACTGATGAAAAAACTTGCGATTGCCGCTTTTGCGGCCATCACGCTTCCAGCTTATGCCGAAACGACCGAGATCATCGTGCATTACCCGATGCCGAATTTCTTCAAAGGCGTAATGGACACGATTTCGACCGAATATATGAAGCAACATCCGGATGTGAAAATCACCTTCGCGAGCCCATCACCAACCTATGAAGACGGCTTGCAATTGATGTTGCGTCAAGCAGGCACCGCCGAAATGCCCGATGTAAGCTTTATTGGCCTCAACCGTCTGCGCGTCTTGGCCGAGCGGAACATCGGCACCGATCTGACCCCGTTCATTAAAGCCGACAGCAATTTTGCCAATGAGGGCTTCTCAGAACGCCTTCTGAACTTGGCGCGCTTTAACGGTAAGCAAATGGGACTTGCTTTCGCGACCTCGAACCCGATCATGTATTACAACGCCGATCTCGTGCGCAAAGCCGGTGGCGATCCTGATCATATGCCAACGACATGGGACGAGGTGTTCGCGCTTGCCGCCAAAATCAACGCGCTGGGTGATGGCGTGATCGGCATGTCCTATCGTTGGCAGGGTGATGACTGGATGTTCTCTGCACTACTCTTTGGCCATGGCGGCAAGATGCTAAGCGACGACGAAAAGAAAGTTACCTTTGACGGGCCAGAAGGTTTGGCGTCGCTGAAGCTGATCGACCGCATGGTGAAGGAAGGCAAAATGCCGCCGATGACGAGCGATGCGGCAACGCAAGGCTTCAATGCCGGCAAAATCGGCATGTTCTTCTTCACGACCGGCGGCTTGCGCGGCACCATCAATGGCGTCGGTGGCAAGTTCGACCTCCGCACCGGCAAAATGCCCGTCATTGATCCGGTCAAAGGTCGCTTGCCAACGGGCGGAAACGCTGCGGTGATGTTCACGACGGACGCCAAGAAGCAACAAGCGGTTTATGACTTCATCAAATTCGCCGCTGGTCCCTTCGGCGCCTCCGTTGTCGTTCCCGG
>Ga0304728_1001026_pt1 | contig 21141 bp, 29 predicted proteins | sample C_130625_MF_Meta_FD_190476 | JGI IMG/M metagenome (GOLD analysis project Ga0304728, IMG submission 190476) | Freshwater microbial communities from Lake Croche, Canada to study carbon cycling - C_130625_MF_MetaG (v2) (version 2) | ecosystem: Environmental > Aquatic > Freshwater > Lake | place... | reverse complement strand
ACTATTTTTTTTTATTTTTAATAACATACTTATTAATAAATATTTCTATGAAAGAAAGTGCGGGAATTATTGTGAAAGTAAATGATAAATGTCTGGTTTGTAAGAGGGCTTCAGATGTTAATGAACCGGCAAAGTGGGCGATACCTATGGGTGGGATAGATGAGGGTGAAGACCCTAAAGAGGCTGCTTACAGAGAGTTCTATGAGGAGATGGGTGTTTCAGTTGATGGCGTTATTAAACCTTTAGTTAGGATTAATCGTTATAATAAGTTGGGAAACATAAAAAGTATTTTACATGTTTTTATTTTTAAAACCGATACTGAAATCATTCCTGATTTAGATGGTGCTGTGGATGGTTTTGAACACACAGAATGTGAGTATATGACTTTAGACCAAATTAAAGGGCTTACTATGTCATCAGGTATTAAGGAAGTTTTAACTGATGTATTAAACTTTTGATTTTTTTGATATATTTATTTGACACTACGGAATATTTGCCGTAAGTTTGTAAAAGATTTAACACTCATAGGGAATGAAAGATACTCGGTAGTTAAATCAAAAAAAAAGTTTACAAACTACTTGACAGAAAGAAAAAAAAGTCGTAAATTTGTAAAACAAATCGGAAATGTCCGAAACGTTCTTTGAAACAAAAAGATTATCCATTCAGTAGTTGATTATGAAACCTTCGGGTTGATTATGAGACATTTAATCTGATAAATGATAATGGGCCGTGTATGGTCCTTAAATAAACTACGAAAGTAGGATAAAGTGGTTTCCCTCGTGTTGAGGAAACTGCGGTTTGAAACCCCGTAAGGGTGATTGAACTCAAGTACACAAGTGGGATATCACCAAACCTTTAGTACCGAGGATAACTTCGTAGGGAAAATGGTAGGGTGACATGGCAAAGTAGATTGTCAGGTTGAGTTCGGAAGAACGATAAGAATAACCCATAGGAACTCTGTAAGAAATGTGACCATCCAGTTACATAATTGCGGGTCCCAATATGATAGAGGACTTAAAACCGAAAGGTAAGATAGAGAACGAGTGGTGCCGCTACTATCCCTAAGGAAGACCTACCAAGGTCTCTTTATGAAGTAATCTTGGAATATGGAGGTGGGGACACTTCACGGAGTAGTTTAGTATTTCGTTTCTCAAAAGGAGACGGAGCTTACGTTGGACCACTACTCTGACACATCTACAACACAAACCTAAAATTATTACAAAATAACAAAGGAAAAGTGTCCATCAGGTTTGAGTGAAAGGTGACTACATAGTAATGAGCCGTTCATTGCATACAGAGACCCCAAGTCAATGTGTATTGTTAAGAAAAACCTTTAGTCCCGCAAGGACGAACTGGGGTGGCAACCTCGGAAAGAGTTAAGTATTGATAGAGTAATTCAAACCTTAAGGAGTGGTACACCTAAAATACCGTCACTAAGAAATACTACCCAAAAGGTGGTGGATACGAAGGGAAACAATAATCCTTCAAAAGTTTCTTAACATAAGCTATAATCTCAGGCTTTTCTAATTTGACCTGTCAATTGACAGGTTTTTTTATTTACAGATACTTATGAACTATGACAATATTAGAAAATCTTAAAGAGGTATTACCATCATGGGCGGTGGTAACACAAAAGGAACTACCATATAAGATGGAGTATGAGATTAGACTTCAACCTACTTTGGATGAAGATGAACATTTTGCGTTAACACCAAAACTTAAGGAGGCTTGTCAGGGTAAGTTTATGGAAAGATATACTGTGGATATTGGTGAACACTTTTATATTTATACTAAAAAGTAATCATGACACAAGAAAAACTTAAAGAATTGGTTAACAAATACCCTAACAGTTACGAGTTGGGTGAGGAAGTTAAAAAAATTTATTATAAAAATAAAGAACAAAAAAATTTTAATTCTGGTGTTCTGTGGATAGGAATTTTATTCTTTTTCATATTTGCTTCACTTCTAACTTGGATTGTAACCGTTTAATTTCCTGACTTCAAACATATTTATAGTAAATTATAAATTATGTTACTAAAAATTGGGTCAAAAGGAGAAGACGTTAAAAAACTCCAATCAAAATTAGGTACCACTGCAGACGGAAGTTTCGGTCCTGGTACAGAAAAATTAGTTAAAGAATGGCAATCGGCTAACGGACTAACTGCTGACGGTATCGTTGGTGATGGTACTTGGTCTAAAATGTTTCCAACAACTCAACCAGTTCAAGTAGTTAAAGAAGATGTTGTTATACCAACAAGTTCTGAATTCAAATTACAAAATCTAAAAGGACATGTTCCTGACGCAGTAATTGCTCAAATCCCTGACACTGCTAAAAAATTCAATATTACTAACCCATTAAGATTAGCTCATTTCTTGGCTCAGTGTGGTCACGAGTCAGGTGGGTTTAAATCTGTTTCTGAGAACCTTAACTATTCTGCTGACGGACTTAAGAAAATCTTTGGTAAGTATTTCCCTGGTAATCTAAATGAATCATACGCTAAACAACCTGAAAAGATTGCTTCACGTGTTTACGGAAGTAGAATGGGTAATGGTGATGAATCAACTGGTGAAGGTTTTAAATTCCGAGGAAGAGGATATATCCAATTGACAGGAAAACAAAACTATACAAACTTCGCTAAGTTCATTGGTGAAGATACTGTATCCAATCCTGACTTGGTTGCTACCAAATATCCTTTGGCATCGGCAGCTTTCTTCTTTGATTCAAATAAACTTTGGTCAATCTGTGATAAGGGGGATGATGAAGCAACAGTCACGGCAGTTACAAAGAGAGTAAATGGTGGAATTTTGGGTCTTAATGACAGAATAAAACACTTTAATGAGTATTACAACTTACTTAAATAATCTAAGCCCCCTCTAAACAGGGGGTTTTTGATTAATGTGTTGATTATATAATTCAATTATTCTATCATTATTTAAACAAAAAAACATAAAACATGGGGATTATAATTTTTATATTGGGATATGAAAATTAAATTAGGTGTAGTTGAGAAACACTACTATGAGGGAGTTAGAGAGTTTGAGGAAATTGATTTAGAAAAGTTTCCAATAATCAAACAATATATGGATGTAAACCCTAATTGTACTGAACAAGAATTACTTTCTTATATTAAGAAAATTAAAGACGAGGAGTTCAAAAAATTTATAACAGAATTGAGTTGGAATTCCATAATTAAAGAAAACTTCAGTAAAAACAAGACTGAATTTAAAATAGAAATAGAGAAATGAATATATTAATAACTGGTGGATTAGGTTTTATTGGTTCTAATTTTTATAATACCTTTAAAAAGAAATATCCTGACTATAATTTAGTCATCCTTGATAGTGAGACATACGCAGCGGATGAAGATAACATTGAAGATGTTAGAAGTTCTAGAATAATCAAATTCAGTATTACTGAACGAGAAAGATTATTTGAGTTATTTGAAAATTACAAGTTTGACTCGGTAATACACTTCGCAGCTGAATCACATGTTGATAACTCAATATTAAATCCGATGGAGTTTGTTCAAACAAATATTATTGGAACGTTGAATTTGTTGGATGCTTCAATTAAGTATGGTATTAAATTATTCTATCACATATCAACTGATGAGGTTTTCGGACATTTAGGAGCGGTGGGTTCTTTTGATGAGAAAACTGCTTACGACCCAAGAAGTCCTTACTCAGCATCAAAGGCATCATCCGACCATTTTGTTAGAGCGTATTATCACACTTACGGATTACCTGTTGTGATATCAAACTGTTCAAATAACTTTGGGCCAAACCAACACCAAGAAAAATTAATTCCTACAATCATTAAAAGTATCCTTAATGGTAAACCAATACCAGTTTATGGTAACGGACAGAATGTGAGGGATTGGTTATATGTTCAGGACCATGTGGATGCAATTGATATGATATTCCACAAAGGTAAGGTGGGTGAAACCTATTGTATCGGTGGACGTAATGAACTAAACAATTTAAGACTGGTTAGGTTGATTTGTGATAAGATTGACAATATTAAACAATGGGAACAAAACTCACAGGACTTAATTACATTTGTTGAAGATAGAAAAGGACATGATTTTAGATACTCTATTGACTCAACCAAGGTAAAAGAACAAATTGGGTGGGAACCTAAAGTTAATTTTGATGAAGGGTTAGATAGAACGATTGATTTTTATTTCAAAAAGTTTGGAAATGAGGAATAGTCTGACTATATTTGTGTTATGAAAGTAACATTAAACATCCAACACGAAAAATTCGGTAAAGTATTAACAATGTCTTTTGTTGATGCAATTCAGACAAAGTTATTTTTAAAACTTGTGAATGATGCTATTGATAACGGAGTCGCGTTCAGATACTTCAACGTGACTGATACATTAGTACATATTCCTAACAAGATTTTAGTTGAATCTTTAATCACGACTGAAATGGAGTTTGTGACATTTTCTGAACAAGTATTGGCTAAAGTAGGTGAGGTTAAATAATCTTTGTTAAACAAAGTGGTGGACCAACTTCCGGGTTGGGCTCAAAAGGGAACATTAGTGTTCCCTTTTTTCTTTTTATTTGTATTTATATATAAAACTATTACTATGTCTAAAATTATTATAACTAAAGAACAATTGAAAAAATTGAAAAACACTTTGTCTGAAGATGTTAAATCAATTACAGAAGATAAAGATGGTAACTATATGGCAAAACAACAGTTATTTACCATTGGTACTTTAGCATTACAAATGTGGGAGATTATGGAAGATGATGAACAGTTGGATGACTGGATGGAATCTAAAATTGCTCAAGCGGAACAATCAATTACCTCAGTAGTTAAAGCATATATGTATGACGAAGTGGTTGACAATATGAAAGGTATGGAAACCTTAAACTACAATGATATTGTTATTGGTAAGTGATGAAAAATAAAAAACTTATAACTGAAGAAGGTAAAAATAAATTTTACCTATACAATCCTATTCCTATTGTTAAACAGGAGGCAGTATTTGTTATTCAAGAAATTTTAAAAAGTCGCAATTTGAATTTTGAATGGGGGGAAAATGTTGATTTAAATACTTTTGATGTGGTTAACCGAATGAGGTTTAAAGATTATATTAATCGTGTCGTTAAGTATAAAGAGATTAGAGGACATGCGATTGAAGGATTAATGGCTGGTTTATTTGGAGGGGTTCTTAATGAAAGTAAAAGTGGGGTATGGGATTACGAAATTAGACAAGGACAAGTTGAACAGAAATTTTTAAATGATAGTCAAGAAAGTCCGTCAATAGGAGGTTTTACAAATGCTTTAAATAGTTTGGGAACAGATGCGGTTAAAGATATTAAAAATACCCTATCAAATTATGGGATAACAGGGACCAATTTATTTTTGATAAATGACGATAGTTTAACTGAATATAAGAGAGAAATTTTAAGAAAGATACTTGTTGATATTACATGTATTACATTTGATTCTGTAGATAGATTAAAAACATATTATTTAACAAAAGAAAACGCTGTTGAATTATTTTCAGACGCTAATAACATAAGAAAACCAAGAAAATTAAGTTCCAATGAGTTAAGAGCGTCTTCTGATGTTTTTATTAATGATGGAAATTCTTTCGACATTATTAAAGCAAAAGTAAAACCAGAAGAATATGAAGAATATATGAATGTTACCCAAAGAGATATAGAAGTTGCTAAAATTTTTGGTCCTTATGGTGAAAAGATTAGACCTGATATTTTAAATTGGATTCAACAAAATAAAGAAGAATTTAAAAATTTAGTTAATACATTGTTATAATGAAAGTAGTAATTACCGAAGAACAATACAAACAAATGTTAAATGAAGATTTGGGTGTTAGTCGTGCGACAATTCCTTTTATTAATATTGTCCTTAATGAGGTTACACCAATTGTTGAAGACATGACATTCAATAAAAAAAATGATTTGGAGACAATTAATTTAGACTACAACACAATGAAACAAGTTGTTAAGTCAGAACCTGATTCATTTATTGAGTTTCCTGTTGAAGGAATGGATATTGAAATTAAATTTGGTTATGTGAAAAAACCTAATAGTAATGCTAAGTTTAAAACAGGTGGGGCGATGTATCAGATTAAGAAAGAATCTAATGGTGAATCTTACATGAAACTTCCCTCACTTGAAATACCTGAAAAAATACTGAAAGAAATTAATAAAACTATCATAGGTAAAATGGAGGTTGAAGTTTTAATTACCCCAACATTTGAACCTAAAGATATTGATGATTTGATTGATGATTTAAGAGATAGTATTACTCATGAAATGTTACATCTATATGAGTTCTATAAAAGATGGGAGTCAACGGGTAAGGGTGAGATTGATTTAACTAAAACATTTGCGGGTGGAATTAACCCAAATGTCCCTAAAAAGATTTTCAAATATTATAGTGATTTTTTAGATTTGGTTTATTATTCTGAACCATATGAATTAAACGCAATGTCACAAGAGGCTTATTCAAAATCATTTAAGATGACACCTGAAGAGTTTACAAAATCACCTTATTGGATTGCTGCAGATAAAATGGAAAAGTTTAACGCTGACCAGTTCTTTGATGGGTTGGTAGATGTTATCAAACAAAGAAGTGGTGAGGATACTCTTGTTTATCATTTAAGTAATTTACATAAGTTCTATATGAAACAGTATAGACAAATTGCTAAACAAAATAATAAACCAGTGCCAAAGGACATAGAGAAAACAAATAGTATCTACGATTTGTTTAAAATGTATGAACCAAGAATTAACAAAGCTGGTAAAAAATTAAAAAGAAATTTAGGTCGTGTTTATGGAATTGAAAAATCTTAACATATTATTTTTTATCTTACTATTCACATCTTGTACTAGTTTTGAAAATCTAACTGATGACAGAACAAGACCTGAGGATGATGAGATGTATTGGAACAGGACTGAAGAGTTTTGGGTAACACATCACGAACCTAAAGCAAGACCAGTATCAAGTGAGGATTATTACGGTAACAGAACTGTATTACCTGTAACATATTACAACAACTATCCTGATTATAACTACTATAATAGAAACAACAATTATTACCCAACGTATAACTATCAACAACAAACACCACCACAACACAACAACCCTTCACCGACTATTAACACTCCTAAACCAAATGTAACTCATTATCATAGAACTAATGAACCACAGAGAGATAATACTAAACCTGGTGTGAGACGATGAATAAACAACTTAACGGGATAAATAAATTCATTGATGGTAAAACTTTTGTTTACGACCATCGTGTTAGTTTCAGTGAAAAACCTGTAAAGGCTTACTATCAGTTTCATATTGATAAAGTTGCTCTGTTAAGAAGTATTGGTGAGATGAATGACCATCTTTTTGTTTCGGTTAAATTGGTTAATGGTGAAGGGATGGTTAATTATTATTTATGTGCTTTTGGTAATAAAGAAAAGTGTTTTGGAAGAGACATTGTTAATAAAAAATGGTTTGAGTTTTCAATTCAAATTGGGGACGATATTCAGAATTTTCTTAAATTCTTTAGTATTGATATGCCTGTTGTTGTAGATAACTTTGAATTTGCCCCGTCAAAAGATTTTGTTCCATTAATTAATTTGGAAGATAAGGAATAATTTTGTATCTTAGCTCCCTTATGAGCGACAAAACTAAATTTACAAGAACCTACGAAACGGACGAGACCATTGCTGTTTGGACTTATGATTTGGATAAGTTCAAGAACGGCCCGATTTCTGTTGACATCAAATACAAATACGACCCTGACAGGAAACTTTCCAACAGGGAAAAATACTCAAAGAAAAAATGAAAGTAATATTTTTAGACCACGATGGAGTTATCTGTTTATCAGGTAACTGGGGGTCACGATTTAAAAAACAAACAAAGGCTAAAAGAAAATTAAGTCAAGATGTGATGACTTTACCTGTTGATTCTCGTTTTGACAACTTTGACAAGAAGGCAATCAAGGTATTAAATGAAATCTTGGAACAGACAGGTGCTGAAATCGTTGTATCTTCTGATTGGAAACGTTGGGCTAATGTTAAAGAAATGGGTGATTACTACGAAAAACAGGGTATCATCAAACGACCAATTGACTTTACAGATACTTTACTTGATGGGTCAAGAGTTACTTGGCATCGTAATTGGGATTTAGAAGGAACAAGAAGTTTGGAAATCCAAGATTGGTTATCAAACCATCCTGAGGTAACACATTGGGTGGCAATTGATGATTTGGAGATGGGAAAGACTGGACTACGTTACTCAATGGAATATGAACACGAATGGGGACTTGATAACTTTGTCTTAACATCTTTGAACAATGAGGGTATCAAACAACTTGGAGTTAAAGAAAAGGTATTGTCCTTTTTGGAAGGGTAATATTTATGTAATATGAAATACCTAATATCTGAGGAACAAAATAAATTTTTGAAGGAAGAGTTGGATAGACCAAACTTTGAAAGGTTGGCTAAGAAATTGTTTGAGAAACAAGTTAGTAGAGGTGAACAACCACATATTGATAATATGATTATGGATTTTTTTGAAGTTGATGTGTGGGAAAGAGATTTTAATATCCTGATTGAATCGTTAAGGGATTTCTTGGGTAGGGAACAATCGGTTAAATTGACTGAAGAACTATTACAGAAAACCTTCAAAACAGACCGATATAACTTTTCAGGTGGATACAGATTTGATTTCAAAGCTGAAATAATAGACCAAGAAGATGGAGAATATATTAAAGTAGACGTTTATATTTTACCGGGTAGTGAGGTGGATTTAATAATGACAGGTGACGGAGTTCGTGATTTAAAACAAGCTCTTAACGACCAATCTATTGGATTTGAAATTGAAAGAGAAGTGAAGGAAATTATTGATGAAATTTTCACAGAAGAAATTACCTATAGGACTGGTGTTGTTGTGGATTTAGAAACACTTATTATTCAGGAGTAAGGTAACATATAGTTAGTATTCACATGCCAACCCATCCAGTTAAAATCAACAAAAGATTTGTTGTTTCTTATATCATCAGTTAGACATCCCCAAATTAGTTCATCAATATCTTGGTCAAACATATCGTGAAGTATATCAAGTATTTCATCTTCATCAAATTCATCGTAAACTTCACCATCTAATGTTATTTCCATAGATTTAACTAATAAATTAACGTCTATGACAATCATTTCGGCATCAACTTGAATATAAAAGTCTTTAGAAAAACGACCTTCAATCGTTATTTTTTTACGTTCATATTGAGTATCTAATTTAAATGGTTTTCCCACAAGACAACTACTAATTTCATTTAAACTTTTTTGTGGGATATATAAACCATCGCAATCTAAATAATATAAAAATTGTGGAGCGATGTTAACCTCAGGAAAAAATTTTCTTAACGAATGTATTTCTTCATCAATGTAACCTGAGAGAGCTTCATGGGTGTATGATAAGTTTTTAGGGTTTTCTATTGTATAGACAGGTGCTTTTTTGTAATGAAATGATTTTTTATATTCACCTGTTAAACGCAATGTTATACCATCTGCATTAATTACAGATAACATTTTAACAACAGTGTCCATTAATCTTTTTAGTTGTAATTCACTAGTGTTCATATTATGTAAATAGTAATAATTTTATTTAAAATTTGAAACTAAAATGAAAAAAAACTTGACATAACTCAAAAATAGCAGTACTTTTGTAAAACAATTGATATTTAATAAGAAAACAATGAAACAGAACTCAACACATAACGTAAGTAATCTCCCGACAAACGTGGACCAATCATGGTTTACGATTAAGGGGCAGGATTGCCGTAAGTTCAGGGTTCTTAATAAGATGTAATCGTATCATCAAATATATAAAGAGACCCTGGACTACAAAAAGTTCAGGGTTTTTTTTTGGTTCTTTGACATATTGGGAAAATGGTGATGTAGCTCAGAGGGAGAGCTTCTGATTGTTAATCAGAGGGTCGGGATTTCGAAATTCCCCATCACCGCAATTTAATGACCTCGTGGCGCAATTGGTAGCGCAACTGACTTTTAATCAGTAGGGAAGCTGTATAGCCGTTGTGGGTTCGAGTCCCACCGGGGTCACTTAAACACATCAGTGGTGAAATGGTATCATACCGGTCTCCAAAACCGTTGTTCGGGGTTCAAATCCCTGCTGTTGTGCTAACATTCTCACGTAGCTCAGTTGGCTTAGAGCATTTGTCTGATACACAAAAGGTCGTTGGTTCGATTCCAACCGTGAGAACTTAATTCGGGATGTAGCTCAGTTGGCTTAGAGTACTTGGTTTGGGACCAAGGGGTCGCTGGTTCGAGTCCAGTTATCCCGACTATAATGGGGTGATAGCGCAGGCGGTCAGTTCGCGTCGGTCTGAAAAACCGAAGATGTGTGGTTCGATTCCCACTCACCCCACGAGGTCCTGAATTAACAGGACAACCCCCACCTCCGATATGGCAGTCGGTCCGTTAATCCGACGAAGATGGGGTTTTTAAAATGTGTCTCGGTACGCTCTGACGAAAGTCAACGACGAGGTCTCGGTGGACAGAAGGCCTCTGATTCCACCCAAACTGCGGTGGTCGTATAGAGGTTTATTACACTGGATTGCCAATTCAGAAACGATGGTTCGATTCCATTTCACCGCTCTTGCTTGATTTTGTTCCTACTTGTGATATTTATAATAAAACAAGATTATGCCGAGAAAACCTTACAAAACCCATTACATTTATAAAATTGTAAATTTATTAAATGACGAATTTTATGTTGGAATGCACTCGACAAATGACCTAAATGATGGTTATATGGGTAGTGGTTACAGAATTAAAAGAAGTTTGAAGAAATATGGTAAAGAAAACTTCAAAATGGAAATAATTGATTTTTACCCAAACAGAGAAATTTTAAAGGAAAAAGAAAAAGAGATTGTTAATCAAGAATTACTAAATGACGAAAAGTGTCTTAATATTGCCTTTGGAGGGTCAGGTGGATTTATAAGTCCTGATGGGGTTAAAAAGGGTAGAAGAAAGACGGATGAGATATTACTACAAAAATATGGTAAAAACTTTAAAAGTGAGATATCTAAAAAATTCCATAATGGTTTAAGTGAAGAAGATAAGAAGAAATATTATGATAAGATATCTAAAACTCTTAAAGATAAATATGAGAACGAAGGTCCTTGGGGTTTTTATGGGAGAACACATACTGAAGAGAGTAAAGAAATTATAGGAATGAAAAATTCAATAAACCAAAAAGGTGAAAAGAATTCACAATTTGGTACTTGTTGGTTAACTAATGGTGAGAAGAATATTAAAATCAAAAAAAATGACATACATTTGTACCCCGAATGGAAATTAGGGAGAACAATGTTAAAATGAGGGTATCGCCTAGTAGGTATGGCATCACACTTCCAATGTGAAATAGGGTCGGTTCGAGACCGACTACCCTCTCTTTTTGGCTCCATGGTTGAATGGCTACAATGCCGGCTTGTCACGCCGTGTGGTACGGGTTCGAATCCCGTTGGAGCCGCTAAAGAGGAATAACTTGCGTAGGTGCCTCAGGGGACTGCAGCCCCACTACGCTCCATATTGTCCTGTAGTGAAATGGCATCACACAACACTTTGACTGTTGTATTTCTGGTTCGAGTCCAGACGGGATAACTTTTTTTTGTTTTATTAATAAACTTGCTTTATCTTTGTCCTATGGAAAAAGAATTTGTAACATACGAAATTGGTTTAGAACTCAAGAATCTTGGATTTAACGAGCGTTGTTATGGATGTTTCAGTCATTTGGACAACAGGGAGTTGCGGACAAGTAGAGTATACACCAACGGAGTATCTGAAAATATTGCGGCACCAATCTTCTCACAGGCATTTAGATGGTTTGAAGAGAATTATTCATATTTTGTGGATATTAAAACTGACACCACACCAAATGAGATTTTGGGATTTGATTATACGATTAAGAGTTGGAAGTTTCCACCGATGTATTTTGATTTCTTCAAAGATAAGAGAGAAGGAAACATTGAGGTTATCAAGAAGATGATTGAGATGGTGAAGAAAGAGAAACAAAAGGAGATTCTTATTGATTTAATGAATTTGGATAATGACGATAAAGATAAATAATATGACACAGAAACAACAAGACGCGATTGACGGTATAATGGATTACTTCAATTTTGAAAAAGTCCTAAAAGTAATGGAACTATTGGAATGGGAGTGGCAGGATGCTGAAGAAGGCATCCCAACTCTTCCTGAATTAAGACAACAAGCTAGACGTTTATTGAAGATGGCGTTCCAAGAAAAAACAAACACATCAACAGGTGGATTCCACGTAAGATATGATTCGGACGCTAATGGAGGCGAGTTTATTCAATTAATGTTTGCGGTTGAAGAATGGTACGAAGATGTGGAAAAAGATTTGGTAGAATAAGAAAGTTGTTGTATCTTTGAAAAACAAGACGATGCCCCAGTAGTAACGGTATGAATCTAGATAAGTAGGCTACAAGAGGCGTAAATGACAGATGGGTTCGTCATATCTTGGGTCAGGTGGGTGTAATGAGGGACGGTCCCAAATCCATAGAGCTAGTGGTTCTCGACACTTGGAGATTCCATTAGAAGTAAGGTTACTTATCCGGTTCGAGTCCGGCCCTGACTACAAACGTGTTGTTCCCTTGAGAAAGGAGTGAAGGAGTGTGTGAACGGATAACGTTCTTTCATCAACAACACAGAGGACTTCTCATCCTCAAACTATTAGTGAACTTCGGTACCCATACCGCTGACGATGGGCTAAGTAAGATACAATTCCGTGTTGCGGGGAGTAGAATGCCGAAGAGCTGATAGTAATATAGTCAGGTAACTCAATTGGCAGAGCTCCTAACAAGGAAGATTGCAGGTTCGAATCCTGTTCTGACTACACGTTCTGACTAATCATCAGATAGTATGTCCCATACGATGAGAAATGGTATGATAACCATAGGGGAGAGTTGAAGGTTTGTATATATATTACCTTCTAGTTGACTACTAAGGTCGGTAAAACCCATCACGAAGGGGAGCAAGACAGTTTATTCCTAACTCAGCAATGAGGACAGCCATAACACCTGTAAGTTGGATAGATAAGGGTGTTTTAATATAGTCAGGTAGTGAGATAGGGAAACACAACTCTCTTTGAAAGAGAGTGATTCACAGGTTCAAATCCTGTCCTGACTTCAAAAAATTAAAAAGTTATGAAATTAATAATTATAGGATTTATTTTTGTTATAGTATTTTTTACATTCTTCGGAATTAAAATAACTATACACGGAAAAGATGAACAATAGTCAGGTGGCGGAATGGTAAACGCACTGAATAGTTAAACGGAGTGGGACAAACCGCAATATAGTTGAGATACACACAAGGTCCACGTGCAGGTTCAATTCCTGTCCTGACTACAAAATTAAATAAGAATGACACAGGAACAAATAAAGAATTGGATAGATAGGTGGTCGAAACTAAAACCATCACCACAAAGAGATATGGTAATTAAGATTTGGTCTAGGTTATTGAAATAAAAGTTATGAAAGAGATATTAATTTATGGAATTGCGTTTATATTTGTAGTATATATTACGATTGGATTGGTTGGGGGTTATGATACTGATAAAGACAATCCGTGGAAAAACAAATAGTCAGGTGGTGTAATGGTAACACTCGGAGAGGTAGTCGCTGAAACGTTAAGGTTGACCCAAACCGGTATTACAGGTTCGAATCCTGTCCTGATTGCAATGAGTAAGAGATACTCAGTAAGATTGGCTACATTCTGTAAAAAAGTAGTGGTAGTAAAAAGCCCCCGACCTTAATGGGGAATCGATTCGGGTTAAAGTGAGGCATATCCGCAGCTCCGACGTAAAGGATTGACAAGTTTTTATGTGGTAAGACACTAATGAAAAAGACCTACTGAGCGAAAGGCAGAAGGGGATATGGTTCTCGAAACAGAGAGAAACCCGTTAAAATCTACTCACTGGAATCTCAGGTGGGGAACTTGGAAAGATGGCAGAGTTTGGTTTATTGCATCGGTCTTGAAAACCGAAGACTGTAAAAGGTCCGGGGGTTCAAATCCCTCTCTTTCCTCAAAAAAAAGGACGACACAAAGTTTTTTTTCACTCTGTGTCTTCCTTTTTTAATTTTCGTGATATTTATAATAAATGAGTATTATGAATAAGACTGAAAAAAAATTTAAAGAAAATCTTTCTAAAATTTTAGAAATGATTGAAAATAACGAACCAAAAACAAATATGTGTCGTTTACTTAGTATTAAACAAGACACTCTTAATCGTTATTTGAAAAAGTATGATATCGTCTATGTAGGGAATCGGAATCGTAAAGGTATTCCACATTACGAACAAATGACTCATTATACTGAATATACTGAGAATGGTAAGAATATAATCGCGTCTAAATTAAGAATAAAGTTAATTAGACAGGGTGTTAAAGAAAAAAAATGTGAGATTTGTGGATTAGATAGTTGGATGGATAAACCAATACCATTAGAACTACATCATATTGACGAAAACAGATTCAACAACCGGTTAGAAAATTTACAGATATTATGTTCTAATTGTCATATGCAGACTCACAATTACTCTAATACAAAAAAATTACATAAAAAAGACAAAGTCAAAAAAGTTAAAATAAAAAAAGAAAGACCGAGAAAAGTTGAAAGACCACCCCACCAAAAGTTAATTGACGAGATTAATGAATTTGGATATAGTGCGATTGGTAGAAAATATAATGTTAGTGATAATGCAATTCGTAAATGGGTTAAATTTTACGAAAAAGAAGTTTTAAATACCCCCTTGGCGGAATAGGCAGACGCGCATCGCTTAGAACGATGTTTTAGTGAGAGTTCGAGTCTCTCAGGGGGTACTTTTCTTAAAATAAATTTTGTTTGAGAGGATTTTTGCCGTAGATTTGTCAAATCAAAATAACAAACTATGGAAAACGCAGTAACAAAAGTATTCTCTGATATGACTAACTTGGAATTGGCTCAAGCGGTTAGAGAAATGAAAGAAGATGGACCACAAGGATTTGTCCGTACAGAAGGTGTTGTTAGAGAACGATGCAAAATGGTTAACGAGATTGTTGGTGGTAATGTTTATGCCCACTTGATGATGACTCAGATGTCTATCTACAAGGAAGCGGCAGAGCGTTTCACTCCAAACTTAGACCTCTTAAATAAGTAGTAACATAGTCAGGTGGCGGAACTGGTAGACGCTCCATCTAATTAAATGGACTCCTTAAGAAATAAAATGAACTCGAGATAATTTTATTTTGGAGATTTACAGGTTCGAATCCTGTCCTGATTACAAAACACACCCAACCCCTTACCCATAAGAACAGGGCGCTCAGGTTTCAAGAAGGGTTTGAATCCCCTTGATTAATTGGGTTTTTTTACACGGTGTCTATGGTGTAGCGGCGAGCACGACAGATTGTGGTTCTGTTAGCACCAGTTCAAATCTGGTTAGACACACTAACATGGAGAGTAAAGGAGGGTAATGGTGACCCCGACTGTTTGCTAAACAGTAACCCATTAAGTTGGGCGTGGTTCGAGTCCACTGCTCTCCGTTTTGCCCCTGTAGTTTAATGGATTAGAATCTATCACTACGGATGATAAGGTGGAAGTTCGAATCTTTCCGGGGGTACTATATTAAGGTCGGATGTCCGAGTGGCTCAGGAGGTGGTCTGCAAAACCATCCACGTTGGTTCGATTCCAACTCCGACCTCAATTTTTTTTGACTTTACAAAGTCTAATGTGTATAATTGATTTCGTATGAAAAAACTTTTATTTGTATTATTATTTATTCCCTCACACTTCTTTGGACAGTGTGACACCTTACCACTAACGATAACACACGATGGTAATGTACTTGATATGTGTTCAGAGTTTAAGACACATAACTATTCTGTTGAGAACATAGACAATGTTGTTTATTACTGGACCGTAGATAGTGTGGGACAGGTTGAGTCCGACAATGATATTTCATTGACTTGGGATGATACCACTGATAGTCATTTGATTGAAGTGTATGGTGTGGATTTAAATGGGTGTAGTACTGACACAGCGTCTTTAACTATTACCACAACTACCTGTCATAAACTTTATGTTCCCAATTCGTTTTCACCTAACAACGATGGGTTGAATGATATATTTTCCTTCAAGGGAACCAGTGTATTTAATCCACGATTAGAGATTTATACGCAGTGGGGTGAAATGGTTTGTGTTATTGAATCATTATCACAATATTGGACTGGTAATGTGAATAACAGTGGATACTATTGTGAGTCAGGTATATACACTTGGAAGATGTATTACCGTGATGAAAAAGGAACCCCACATTACCAAAGAGGTTTTGTAAGTTTGGTTAGATAAAATTTGATATAACCAAAAATTAGAAGTATATTTGTAAAAGAAATAAAAACAAAAAAAGAATAATATGGCTAAGAAGAACAAAAAACAAAACGAAGAGTTGATTGAGAAATTAATTGAAATCCAATCACAATTAAATGAAGTTAAATCTGAAGCAGGTGTTGAAGTTGAAGGTGATATTGTTTTCACAAGAGAACAATTAGAAGATTTCTTGATTGAATACACCGGTAAAATTAATGAATGTATCTTTGATGAAATGATTAATTCATTAGAAGCTAATGATGTGGTAACATTTGAAGTTGATGGTCGTTTAATCATCCCAAGTATTGACGAAGATGCTTTGAGAGACGCATTCGTAAGTGCTACTGGTGAAATTCACTCAGATATTATAATGGATTGTGCTGACGAGGTAATGTCTGAGGTCGGAGTAATCTAATTAAAAATAAGACCCCACGATTAACAGAGATATCCGACTGTTATGGCGTGTGAACCTGACTTGAGAGCTTCAAGGCTATGGGGGAGGCTACACGAGTTAAATAGGATTCCCCATTATGGATGGAAGGGGTTAGGGGCCTTAAATGGTTGTAATACAATCCACAAGTTGTAGAAATACTGGACAATTCTACAATATACACTCTTCTTACGAGTGAGACCACCCAGGTAACTTTGGGGGTATGGAGAAGATGTCCTGAGGGTAACCCTGTAATATGGGTGAGAGTACAAGTCTTCGGTGGATGGTTACTACGGCCTCACTCTCTTGGGGCATATCCGAAGAAATACTATTGATGGTAAATACTACACCAAAGGTCGTCTCGTGAAATACCACACGGACAGGGAAGACGACCTTTAACTTATATGAAGAAGTAGCTCAGTCGGTAGAGCAAAGGTTTGAAACATCTTGTGCCACGTGGTTCGATTCCCGTCTTCTTCACAAATTTTAAAATTATGGCGGCAAAAGGAAAAAATTGGTATGACACCCTATTATGGGTTGAGGAGGTAATAAAGTCCTGTAAGACACCCTTACAAGGAGTTGCTGCAAAGAAATTGGTAAAACTATATCTTGCGAAATATGAAAAAGAAATTGTAAGTATGGACCTTACCATCTATTACCAACTCATGGAAAAACTTGATAATATTAAATACGAAAAGATATAATATGTCTTGTTGTAAGGAATGTCCTTGGAAGGTTGAAAATAATCACAACAGTAAGTTAAAAAACTTTGTTCAACGAACAGGTAGAAAACATACCTGTCATATGGTTAATCCCAAACTATGGGACACATCGGACGATAAACAAATTTGTAAAGGAATAAAATAATATAATATGGATTACGGAAAAGAATTTAGAAAGTTTGCTTTAAGTGAAGGGATTTCATCAACGAGCCTTGATGCGTTTGAGAACTCATTAACACCTTATGTGTTAGAGGAAAGAGAGATGAGAGCAACACAGATTGATATCTTCTCACGATTGATGAGAGAACGTATCCTGTGGGTATCAGGAGCGGTAAACCAACGTATGTCCGACATCGTTCAAGCTCAGATGTTATTCTTGGATTCGGTTGAACAGAAAGATATTACCTTATATATTAACTCACCAGGTGGTTCAGTATTGTGTGGTCTTGGTATTGTGGATTTGATGAACTACATTAAGTCAGATGTTGTTACCACAAATATTGGTATGTGTGCATCTATGGGTTCGGTATTACTTTCATCAGGAACCAAAGGTAAACGTTCATCACTAGTATATTCAAAGGTTATGACCCACCAAGTTAGTCACGGAACAAGTGGTAACATCCAAGATACTCGTATCAACCAGATGGAAGCTGAGAAGTATAACTATATCTTATTTAAGATGTTGGCTGAGAATTGTGGAAAAACTATTGATGAGGTATTGGAGTTCTCTGCACGTGACAGATGGTATAATTCAGACGAAGCAAAAGAGTTTGGTTTGATTGACGAGGTTATCAAAAATGATGGAACCAAAACAATTACTGAAATGCTTGACGGGTTTGATGACTACTACAAAAAGAGTGTATTGTCAATCGGATAAAAAATTTGTGGGGTAAAGTATTTCGCCTTATATTTGTGATATGAATAACGAAATAAAGTACATACCTACAAAAGATGCGATTATTGGATACAGTGATTCTAAAATCGCTCAAAGTGAAAGTAATGATTGTGCGGTTAGAGCTATAGCGTCTTCGTTTGAAATGCATTACGATGAAGCTCACAAGTTCGTTGCGAAAAAATGGTTTCGTGGAAATCGTGAGGGGACAAGAAACTTTGTTGGAGGTATGCGTAGTATGGTTAGAAGAGGAGTTTTGATTAATGGTAAATCATTCTCCAATTTGGGTGACCAAAACGGACATATGAAATATGATGTTAAGGTTAAAGGTGAAATTGTTAAACGTAGCATGACCACAGGAACTTTCATTAAGAAGTATCCTGTAGGTAGATATCTTGTTGTTGTTCGTGGACACGCTTTTTCAATCATTGATGGGGTTGTTGTTGGAAACACAGAAGATTCTAAGATGAAAAAACGAGTTATTTTATATTCTTGGGAAGTTAAATAAGATTTTTCTTGACACGAGAGTATTTATTACTTACATTTGTAAAACAATTCAGGAACGACTGAATGTTAAATTGAAATATTATAATGCGGGGTGTCAGAAGTTGGTATCTGGGAGGTCTCATAAGCCTCAGCGAAAGCCTCGTGGGTTCGAGTCCCACTCCCGCATCTAAAGGATAGAAGTAAGTTACACCTGTTGCAGGCAACGTAAAGTAAGAATCACAACTTGACTGGTCGTTACTTCTTATAGTGGTATAATGTGGACATTATAAGCTATCTTTTTTTATTTGGCCCGGTCTTCTAATGGCTAGGAAATATGATTTTCATTCATACAATCGGAGTTCGATTCTCCGTCGGGCTACAAATTTTTTTCATAGGATTTAATCCACTTTCGGATTGAATTGTCTGAAACACCAAACATTTTTCCTGTTTTACTATATCCATTGGTTTTAATTAAATCAATTAATTCTTGATATGGAGGACGAGTAACTCTTCTTTGTTTAATTGACCTTTCAATTTCACCCTTTGTTAAACCACAAGATTCTCTTTCCTTTATTTGTCTTTTCTTTGGGAACTTAACAACACCAAGTTTCATAGATTGTATTTTTGGTCTATCATTAATTATTGTGATTATTGTGTTAAAGACCGAATTGATATTTGTTTTAACTTCGTTTTCACTAACACGTAAAATAAACCAACCATCTTCCTTTAATAATACATCTTTTTTATCGTCCCTTTCTTTTCTTTCAGGTAGTAAATGTTGTGAACCATCAATCTCAACTGCAATCTTTTCATTAACAAACGCAAAATCAATAAAGTAAGGGAATACGGAATATTCTCTAACTATTGAATATTTTTTATCTAAACCTAATTCATATATCTTTTCCAAAAATAGTTTTTCGGGGTATGATAGATTCTTGGTCCTCCAAGCAGTTTGTTCCGGATTTTCTTTCATAAACTTAATCCTGATTTCTCTAATTTTTTGTTTTGTCTCATCAGAATGTTTAAATGAATCGGGATATTTTTTATGAGCAAGTTTCCCTGAATCCGATTTACCCCTCAAAGAATTTCCTAAAATTATGTAAATGTCAGTGTCTTGTAATTTATATTTTTTTCTAATTTTAGTTATTGATAAAAAATCTTTAGTATATGATTCAAATACCTCATCTTTAACTGATTCAGCATACGAACATTTTATTTGATGAGATACCAACCCCCCATTACCTTTAATTTCTTTACCACAAATTTTACATTCCATAACACTCTTTTATTATAAATATACAAACTCTTATCAAAAGTCAGTTGTCCTAATCATTTTTTTCTTGTTTTTTCAAATATTTATAGTATCTTTGTAAAAGAATTAAGGGGAGTATCGCATAGCGGCAATTGCAAGACACTGTAAATGTCTCACCGATAGGTTTCGGAGGTTCGAGTCCTCCTACTCCCACAAAAACACGACGGATATAGGATTTAAAGCTCCTGTTATTACGACACCAAAACACAGTACGAGTGCGCGCTTAACGACTGTTGCGGTGAGGAGGGAATAAGTAGGGTTTAGCTAACCCAATTACGAAAACCTCATAACAATAATAAAGACCACCAAACTCCGGTGGGGTAATAAAATGTTTGGGTCGGATGTGGATGATGCTTCCACGCAGTGTTTTGAAATTAAACCCCGTTCCAAAAGAATGGGGTTTTTTTATTGTGTAATGTATTTATTATATAATGAAATATCTAATCACAGAATCACAACGAGAAAAGGTAATATTTAAGTATCTTGACAATCAGGACTTTATTCAGAAGGACTATGGAGAGTATACGTTTTTCGTTAATTCAAAGGAAGATTTATATGCTCAGATTAAATATAACCCAATTAGAGGTTGGATTACGATTAGTAGAGATTTGATGAAAGAAATTTCTAGTTTTTTCTCGTTAGATAATAATGATTCTATTTCGGCAATTGCTCACTGGGTTGAGAATAAAATTGGTGCTGAGTATACTATGGTTGATGTCCAATCAGACATAGTTGTGTATTATTATAAATAACCTTCACAAAAAAACAAATTACCTTATAGTTATTAATGAAACCTTGTTGATGAGGTCCACCTGTCCTGTGAGACAGTTGAGTTGGAGAAATACCAACAAAGTGGGGTTCAATAAAC